>Ga0114997_10002726_pt1 | contig 14141 bp, 5 predicted proteins | sample ArcticOcean_MG_C_2_FD_87045 | JGI IMG/M metagenome (GOLD analysis project Ga0114997, IMG submission 87045) | Marine microbial communities from western Arctic Ocean - ArcticOcean_MG_CB4_136 | ecosystem: Environmental > Aquatic > Marine > Oceanic | place: Arctic Ocean: Canada Basin | collected... | reverse complement strand
CATTTCTCTCCGTCGTGTAAAAGCCACGCGTTTGATTTTCATCTCCATTTCTTTTGTCTCTGTCTCTCTCCTTTACTCGCGCGTCTTTTTCAGAACAGAGACGACCACGATGACGTTTACATCTGCGACGACGTTTTCGTCGACGACGCGGGGTTGTTGTTTTGAGAAGAAGCCTTTACCATCAGTACGAATAAGAAGAAGAATTAATCAATTTATCCGAGCGGTGTCGGAACCGACTCGTTCAGAGAAGGAAGATTATCTCGAGAACAACACGAACAACAACAACTCAGAGTCGTCGTCGCAAACGTTGAAACTCTCCGTACAAGACAGATTGCGCATGGGGAAGAATGCGCATAAGTTTCGATCGGTCGTGTGTTTAGGAACCAGTCCGAGAGCGGTGGTGACACGTGTCAACGAAGGATCAGAAGTCTTCGTCGACGGGGAAGCCGTGTTTGGATTACACGACCAATATCTTCCCAACAAAAATACCAAAAACGGTAGTAAAAAAGAAGTCGTATCCTCGGAGCTGATCTTACAGAAATCTGCGTTCGCGGTGGAAATGGCCGTGAGAAGGATTCGGTCGACCTATTTCGCGGCGACGACGTGGGAAAATAGACATTATTTAGTGAGAGAGGAGCGAGATCCGTTCGGAAGCGTGAATTTGAGCATCCGAGAGGCGAAATTGAGCGAACGGTTGAGAAGACGGATGGAAAACGAACAGATGAGCCAATTAGAGAGAATGGGCAGATGGTTTCCTATTTTAGACGTTTAAAACTACTGTTTTATTTTGTTGTTTTGTTGTTGTAAACATAATTCAGAGGGAGAGGGAGGGAAAGTGTGTGTGTAGTAGAGATGCGTACGCAACGTAGAAAATTGTAGAAATATTCTTGTAATCTAGAGCGAGCGAAAAGTTAATTACCGTAAGAAATGGTATAAAACTTAGAATAAACACGCTATCGTTGTTGCCTTTCTCTTAAATCTTTCAAAACACGTTGGAACGCGCACGCTTCCGTGGACGTGAAGTTTTTCAAATCGTCGCTCTTCACATTCGTAGTAAACTTTTTCAAATTTGATTGGCTCAAATACGTATTCAAAACAATTTTGGCGCTGTCCGGGTTGCGAAACGCCTCGGCAACGCGTAAGCACGAAAACAAAGCGTCTGCGGTGACTGTCGTTCGTTTGAACTCGTTGGCGAGTACAGAGACGGCGTAAAATAAAGCCGCAGGATTGAACTCTTGAAGCCGACGAAGTAACTCGACGAGGAATACTTTCGAATCCTTCGTCGTTGACGCGTTTACAACAACATCGCCAAACGCGGATTTGACGCTGACGAGCGCTAACGCGAGCTCTCTGTCGATAGTAAAATCGACAGAGATGTTTAGCGATACTTTCCTCACAGATTCGTACGGAAGTAGTAAAGCGTACTTAGTCGCTTCTGCGAGCGGATCGTCATCTCCAGAAGACTTCATCTTCATCAGTTCTATCGCTCTTGACTCGGAGAGAATCGCAAATTTTGAGTCATCGGTCAGTTGCTTCTTTTTCTTTTTTAGTTTAGTCGTCGAAGCGAGCGCGATGCACTCTTTCGCGAAGGAAAGATTGCCAGATTTCTTCATAAGACTGAACCACATCGACGACAAGGCGCTTTCGACGACGACATTTTCTCCGGTTCCGTTTTCATCCAATCTCGCCCAAGGCGCGATATCTTCCCACAAGAACAAAACGTCGCGGATGGCGTTCAATTGATTCACATTCGAAGTGTCGACTACTGTTTCGAGCATGTCGTCGATGAATGCTTTTGCACTCGTAAAATCGACCAAATCAGATTCTGAAATTTTCTTCATCGGCGCGAGCGCTTTCAAACAACTTTCGCTTTGAATTATAAACAAACGAGACACGGATGGCGTCGTCGCGGTTGCCGCCAGCGCCGATGCGGACTGCTGCGGAGGTGGTGGCGGTGAAGGGAGAGGAGGAGGAGGAGGAGGAGGAGCAGCTTGGGCAGCTGCGTTTCCTTCCTTTGTATAAGTTTTAACTGTAGTTTCTTCTTGCTCATTTCGTTCTTCATCGACAACAACTGGCGGAGCTGTGACAGCATCCGCGGCGGCGGTAGTAGTTTCGTCAACACTCATCAACATCAGCATCTCAGACGCAATGTCCGATATCCAGGGTACTTCATTGCTGCTCAGTAAATTGACGACAAACGTGCGATCGTTTTCATTCACAGCTTCTCCGACAAATCTTTCCAGTCGAGCAATTGACTCTCTGCGTACGGTGTTTAATGCAGGCGCGTTCCCCTCGTCGTTACACCCTTCGTTCGTGCCGAGAGACTTTATGATCATGTTTTCGAGCTTTTTTGCGTCGAATGGATTTTCATCCAGCGCGATTTCCAGCGCGTTCGAGCACATCGTAGAGCTCAGAGACTTGTAATCTTCATCCCTTTTCGTAGAAGAAGCGTAAATCTCGGCGACGACGAGAGCCGAGACGAAAGGTTCGCTATTGTTCAAAACCATCCACGAAGACACGACGTCTACCAATGCCGCTACGCTTGTATCTGCGCATACGTCCACATTCGCATCGAGAGCGTCGAGTTTATCCGGATGTAATCGCGGCAACGCATTTTCCACTTGATGCACAAACTCGAGATTTTTCAAAGAGCGATTTGCCTCTTCTATAAACGATTTCATGGCAACGTCGGCGGAAGATGAAGTAGAATTTTCGAGTTCGTATAGAATGTCCGAATATACCGTAATCTTCAACGCGCGAGAAGCTTCAGTGAGAAAAGAATTCTCGCTTCCGTCCGTCAACAATAAGGACTTCAGGAAATCTGTATCCAAAAATGAAAGCGCTGAACACGCGCTTTCCCATCTCGATTCCGGCGTCGACCGATTCTTTTTCGTCGCGGTCGTCGGCGCCTCTCTCAAAACAGTCGTCACGGCCGAGGCAAAGATACTTTCGGAAGAAATCGATGAATTTGCAAACGCTTTCGCGAGAGAAGATGCTAGTGCGTTCGGAAAGTCGGGGTGCGCTTTCGAAGCGACCTCGTTTGCGAACAATCTCGAGATTTCAATCGCAGAGGATTTCCCGTGTATCGCGCCATCCGATTGAAAGATTTGAAATGCATCGAGCGAAGGGACGAGTTCTTCGAACATATCGAGACGCACTAAAGCGTCGTCGTAGGATGCAATCTTGAGATAAGATCGCAGCACATCGACGCGTCGCGCGCTTGAAACCACGGGCCAAGCGATGCGCGTCAAAACATCAGTAAAAGAGGAGGATTTTTGCTCCTCCGTTCTCGTTTTTAAAGCTTCCGCGTACGCATTCAGCAACGTTTCGTCGTTTTCGAAATTCGATTCGAAGAACGTCTCCGTTCGGGAAATGTACACGTCTCGCGGATCGACGCCATACGTATCCGCAAGTCGCATGCAAAGTTTTAAAACGGTTTGAGGCGGTGCCGATGATACACTGGATACTTCCTCATCGTCTGATGTTGATTTCGGCAGACGCGATAAATCCGCATCCGAAACGCCACTACTGGCCAACTCGAGAATCGCTTTGGCGCGGTACCCGTACTCGTTTTTTGAATTATCGGCTGCAACGAAAGTGTTCGCATCGAAATTTTCTTGTCCGAGTAAAAACGCCAACGTCTCTGCATCCGTCATCGCGTGAACTCGACTACGATACTTACCAGCCAACTTCGCGTCCACGGTTCCGCTGTGTTGCAACGCGTTCGTTAAACCACTCATACTCGCCGAGGCGAAAGATGACGCGTCGTTACGAACTGACGTATCGTCACCGCTACCATCATCTAACGCTCTCGCAGCTCTCGAATAGAATCCAAGAGACAACAAAATACGAAGCGCGCGTCCGCTCGAAGCTTTCGCAGCGAGTGCATCCACCGCGTCTCCGGCAATATTCGGATCCTGAATCATCGCGAGGTAGTCGAACGATTTTGCGCACGCGAGCTGTGGAAGTTTCGGGAACTGCTGCTGATCGGACTCTTGTGATCTATTCTTTGACGAAAGCTTACCAAGCTCGTCAATTTTCTTGAGCATGGACGGTTCCTCTTTGCGTAAAAACGATACCAACATTTCATCCGATGCTTCCGTGCCTTTCAAGCCGAGATCATACAAAGCATTCGGAGTGGGAGATAATGATTGCTGCTCCTCTACCTGCGCTCTTTGCCACTCGTCCAAAAGTCCGGGCACTTGGGAGGTGGCACAGTGCGATACCGCGAAAGATAACAAAGTCAATCGCGTCTTCACCGTTAGCTGATCACTACTGCTTCCGAGCGCCGCGCAGATTCGCCAACACTCGCTATACTCATTCGCAATGAGGCGTAAAGACATTCGAGCGGATGCTTGCAGATCTCTTTGAGCGGAGAATGCGTATGCGGCACACATTAACTCGACTCGAAGTGAATGTATACCGAGACAGTTTCCAACCTCTATCAGTTCGTCCAGGCGCAAATAGTTCCTTTTCGCGTTCCCAGTGAGACACGAAGATAAGATACTCTCTCGATTTTCCTTCGCATTTTCAAACTCGAGTGGAGCGATGAAAACGTTGAAAGTGCCGAGTTTTATAAGAGTGTCGATCAAATACAACTCTTCGAGTACTTCCGCATAATGCGATCCAGTCTCCTCGTCGAGTGGAATCAATCGCAAGACGGTGTCAGCATTTACAATTGTCTGGTCGTTGATGGATAATGAAGCGCGCGTTAAATCTTTTGCGACTTCAAGCAAGAGCGGCAAAGCATATTCTTTGGTCGGTAAGATCGGAATCGATTGATTTTCGGAACGATGAATGTGTTTCTTTGCCGCCGACCACGCGTGATTGCGCAACTGACTTCGAACGAGCCTCTCTAAAGCAAAGAGTAGAATTCCGGAATCTTCCTTGTAGTCGACTTTCGGGAACGCACCGAGGAGAATCGTTTGAATGTCTTTGAACAAGCTGAGCCATCCAGAATCATTGAGTTTGCGGATGTGCTCCTCCTTTAAAATATCAACCAAAAGTTCTCGAGCAAACGTCTCATTCGCCGAAGATTCCGATAGTTCACGCAACGATATTTCGAGCATCTCTTTGCGATAAAGGATAACTTCTGCGGCATCGATATAAGAGAGCAAACCTTTAACAACTAGATCTTCTTCATTTGCGTTACTGATGTAATCGTTATCATTCAAAACGAGATCCGATAATATCGACTTGAGTTTTTCTATGGAACGTTTATCGACGCGCGAGAACGAGTGCGTGATCTCCGTGACGACGCGTTCGATACCATTTAAACCACCGAGATATACTTTCGCATGTTTATTGCCATCTTCCGTAAACCACTGCAAAGCGCGAGAGAGATAGGTCAATTGCGAAGGTTTATCGAACGCGATTGATACCAACCATTTTTGTAACAACGTCTGCATCATCGGCGTGCCTTCATCATCATCAACGACGTAAAGATACCGAGTCGCGATGTCAAGCATTGACCAAACGTTATCTATCGTGGTATCTTCTTCGTTCAACAATAACGAAAGTTTATCACCTGGAGCTTTTCCATGGAAATCTCTCAAAGATACCGAGTGGGCACGCATTTGTAAAAGCGCGTCGATATCATCGTCCGCCTCTTCAAGGAGCACCATCGCGCAAAGCGCCGACGCGCTTTGCAGCGCATTTTCGACGCTCGCATCTTCAAAGCAGCTGCTCGAAGACGATGCAACGCAAGATAAGAAGTCGCGTGCGTTTGATATCGATCCAGATCGTTCGTCAATCTGAAATGCACGTTCGATGACCCATTGTCCAATATTCGTCGTTTGATTCTCCTCCTCCGTGTCGGTCTCTCGGTGTACCGTCGAGTGTAACCCGATCACTTTTGCAAAACGGTCGTCTTGTTCAACAACTAACGTCATTCCGTATTCCTCGGAAATGATTGAGCTTAATATCTCAGATCTTTCGCACCAATCGGGAGTGCGAAGTTGATTTTGTTGTCCACCTGAAGAAGTATCTCCACGGTCGAGAATCTCAAGCAAGACTTTTTTGTATTCCGAGACGCGAGCACACTCTGGAATCTCTCCGGCTATGTTTAATAAATCACGCTCACGAAACCGATCGTTGTGTCTTTGAAGTAATACTTCTAATCCTCGCTCGTTTCCGGCTCGTGCGACCGCTTTCGCCGCGTCTAGGTATTCCACGAATCGAAAACTTTCGTACGCCGAGGACGAAAAATAACCTAGATGCATTGCGCGAAGCGTTTCGAGACGATCTAACGCACCAAGAGCCGCTAAGCGCGCTCGCAGCCACCACTTCGTTTCTTCATCATCTGTACCAATATCGCTAGTATTACTAAATCGATCGGTTTCGGCGACGACTTGAAAAAGCAACAACTTTTGCGTCTCGTAGGTCGGCGCGACGCGCAACAAGCACTCCGCGACCACCCACTTTCGATCCGATATGGACGACAAAGTTTCAATAATCGCAGATGCGGAGATCCCCACGCTTTTGCTATTACTGCTAACATTGTGCTTGCACAAATCATCGACAAGAGCAAACCATTTTTTCTTATATAAAGCATTCGTGTCCAACCCGTATACATTCGCCAGTTCGAGCGCTTCGTCCCAGCATTTCGTATCGAGATATTTCGCAAACATTTCTTCCGGCGTTCTTTCATCGATGGTAAGCAATCGCCACGATTGATCGTTTTCCGGAAAAGATTCTAGCACGCAAACTCGCTTCAATTCTCTTTTACTACTGTTGCCACTACTACTACTACTATTACTGCTGCTGCTGCTGCTAGTGATTTCGCACACCCCTGAAACGTGCGCGAATGTTCCTTGAAATAAAGTCGTGCCGTTTGTGTTGTCGCGCAAAGTCGTCGCGCCGGACTCGTCGTTTGCAAACGCCGAAAAATTATTGGAAAGAAGGGTCGCGGAAGAGGTTGGTTTGTTCCCATTGAACGTTTTATCTGCCTCGTCATCTACTCGCGTAATAGGTCGATACTGATTGTCATCGATGAACTCATCTTCACCGGTAAAACCTGTTTCCCACACCGACGCGCTTCTCGTATTCCCGTCGCGAATACCTATTCGTGTCGTCGCGGTTGATGCGTCCGATTCTACGCTCACGTCACATCTGGACGAGGATACTATTCTCTTACTATTACTTTCAACAGCTGAAGAAAACGGAGAGGAAGAGGAACCTTTACCCGACGCAACGACTGGAAACTCTCCGATGTTTTCTGATGTGCTCCGAAAACTATACATCGTCACGCACATCGTCGTTTCCTTTCCTTCGTCGTCTTCAGACGCGGCGCCGACGACAGCGACCGTTCCTGTCTTCTCGTCCACTTCGAAACCTTTCACTAAAACCATGCCTTCCACATTTTTTAACGTGGTCTTCTTCATTTGATGATGCGCACTACGCACGACCACGTCTTCTTCGTCGTTAAACTCAATCGATCGCACCTCCAACTGACAATGCTTTCTCCTCCTCCCTTTCTTCTTCGTGCTATTTCCAAAAGAGCGAACGTTCATCCATCCGCTCGAGGAGTGAAACGAACGCTCCACGATGGCGCACAATGTAAATGAATTTCTGTCTCCCGACGTCTTCGTCGTCGTCACAGTCGGGAGTACAAACCCGCCGACGAATCGTTCGTTCGCTTTCATCTCTTCTCTCAAATCGACTTTTACGACACTCCTCCCGACTCTCGTGTGTACAAACATTCGATTCGCTCCAACCTGCGAGGTGAAAAATTGACCATAGCCTTCACCGCCGTCCGTATTATTATTATTACGAGTAGGAGTACATTTTGACCATTTCGCGAACGCAACGAACAAATCTTCTCTCTTCTTCGACTTCTTCTTCTTTCCTCCTCCAATTTTTGCTTCGTCGACTTTGTCGTCGTCGTCGTCGTCTGAATCGTTCAAACGCAAAGACACTAACGGCCGTTCCAAATCTTGCCCTCTAAATACAAATATTTGCGCGTAATCCGTCACCAAAACCATCGACGATTCAAACTCCTCTTCGTTAAAACCAGAGCGCCGCGAAAAAGACGACGATGCGATCGATAACCGCTCATCGAACGAAGGCACGCAACGATTTTCTGACGATGATGATGATGATGATGATGATGATGCTTCTCCAAGATGATGATGATGATTGTGAAAATCTCTCGAACAAACTTCTTCGCTTTCATTCTCGTAGTGCACCAAAACTTCGTGCAAAAACATCTCTCTCGTCGTATCAAATCGTCGGCGCGAGAAAGAGACGACGTTGAAATCGGAGAGAAAGAGACTTCACGCACTTCTTCTTTTAAAAGAGCACGTAAACTCGCGTATAAAAAGTGATGAATGAAGTGTAATTTTGACGACTTTTAGGGAAAAAGAGCAGCCAAAACCGTTAGAATTTGCGCTCTACTTTACCTAATAATGTCGCGAGAGTTCCAGTTTGAAAACTCAAAGTCGGTGTGCTGGAAAACAACCATCCGACCAAACGCGCCGTTAAAGATGCATCGACACGACCGATTTCGCGTCGTCGTCGCCTTACAAGGCGGAACATTAAAGAAAACGGAAGAAAACGGCACGAAAACAGATTTAGCATTCGAGACTGGGAAAGCGTATTACTTACCGCCGGACCCGCCGAACGAGTTACACGCGGACATCAACGAAGGCGACAAGGATGTGGTCGTGATGGTGTGCGAGTTTAAAAACGAAGGCGAACCCGCTGTAGGGGCGAAGACGTGTTCGTGCGGATTAGGAGGGGAATGCAGTTGCCCTAAGTTTACCGGGTTCAGATTAGAAGGGAATAGAGCACACGAGAACTGGCAACCGCCGACGACGAAGCGAGAAGAAGGGTGACGACTTTTAGTAGACGCAACTCGCATGACGTATGCGTATATAATATCGTAGCCGCTGAAGTATTCTATCATGTGTTCTCTCTCTTAAAACTTGTATTATTCATTATGTAGGCCCCGCGCTTCTTCGGCGAATCGTTCCAACTTTTCTCTCGTTTTAACGCGAACCGTTCTCTCGAGTACTTTCGGGAACTCCATGTACGTCGCTTCGGCGAGCAACCACTCTCGGTCTAAGATTTCAAACGCGTCGCAATACAGCTCGTGGAAAGCGGCGACGAAAGCTTCTTTGCTACGAAAACTACTCCCGCCATTAAACATGCTACTCTCATTATTATCATTATTTTTATTTTTATTATTATTACTACTACTCGTGGTGCGTCTTCTTCGAACCAACTCAAGAAAGCCGACGACGCACTTATCTACTCTCAACGTTTCATCCACCGATCCGTTTCTGATGATTCCATCCACGTCTAAGAGTTTCGTCAACTCGTGCGTCACGTTCACGCCCGCCGCCGCGAACGGGTACTCCCAATCGCTTCGTTTCCCGTTTTTCTTCTCCACGAGAACTTTGAACAGATCTTTCCTCGTTTGCGAGAAGTAGACTAAATTTTCTAGAGCGAAAACGCCGCAACCTCGTAAATCCGTCGAAGGGTGCGTGCCTTGCCATCCCATGTCTTTCCACTTTTCGCTCGCGTGTCCCAAACGCGGTTGTTGTTGTCGTTCGGACGCGGCTAAAGAAGAAGAAGACTTTGATGGAAGAGGAAATTCAACCCCATCTTCATCAAAACAACTCCTCCATAATATCTTCAACATGTCCACGTGTTCTCTTTGCGTCTCGTCGTACTTCACGTCTAATCGAGATCGAATGTACACCATCGTTTCCAAACCGCTTTCGCTCAGTTTCGTCTCTAATTTTCCATCATTTTCCTCGTTCACATCGTTGAATTTGGAGGAAAGAAACTTGCTCAACTTCGCGAAGAAATACCCGACGTACTCCACGACCGACGCGATCGCGTGTTCGATTGGATTACCCTGTTCTTGTTGTTCATTCTGTCGTTGTTGTTGTTGATGAGAAGAATGCGTCGCTTCCTTTTTATCATCATCTTCTTCAACTTTTGTTGGTATCTCGTTGGTCAATTTTTTCCCTTTCCCAAGTCGATGCCGGATTGATTCTTTCTCGCTGTTGCTCATCTCTCTCTCTCTGATAGTATCGAGAAGAAAGGCACAAAATCGACACCACTCCTCAAAACAACAACTACAACAACGACAACGTTTTCAAAGTGTCAGAGAGAGTAAAAGAGAAAGAGAAAGATCGTATATCTGTACACTTTTGCTTACTCATTTGTGGAGAATTTCGGAACGAAATGCAACAAAAATACTCCCCTACTACGTGTACTAAACATAATACGATACGATGACGAACCAACTCCCGATACGCTGTTGTTGTTGTTGCATGTCATCCTCTCTCCCTTCGAACTACAACGCATCATCTCTTCAAAAACGAAGACAACGACTCACCATTAACAACGTTTTTCCTGCGCCCTCGTCATCATCATCATCATCACGAGCGGCAAAAGCAAAAGCGGAGAAGGTTTTCTCAACAACAACAACGACAAGAAGAAGAAGAAGAAGAAACGTAGAAAGGAAAAGCGTAAACAACGAAGACGACTCGCTGTCGTTATTCGCCTCTCAGTTAGAACCACCGAAAGTAGACTTAGACTTGGAGTCTTTGCAAGAAGATTTAGGCGCAGTTGTTGACGAAAATGGGTTCGTTTTACGATACGGAGAGGAAATCGAAGAGGAGATTAAAATTTTACGAAACGAGTGCGCGATTATCGATCGATCGGAGTGGGGGATATTTCGAGTCGCATCTGGCGCCGAGGGAGATATGGTGAGATTTTTAGAAACTCTGTCGTCGTCGTCGTCGTCTGAATCGTCTGAAAAACTCTCGATGGAGGAGATTGGAAGCATCCAACCGGGCACGGGGAAGCGGGTGAACGGGAAACTCGATATCTACGCGCAAGAATCCGGCGCGTTTTTAGTGATTGCATCGAGGGAGGACGTGAAAGAAAATAGGGTGGAAACCATCGCGAAAGAGTGTAAGATGAGCGAGGTTATGAATTTAGCGAGTCGATGCGTGTTGCTCACCGCGTGTGGGCCGAAAACCTTGGAGGTTTTGAAACCGACTGGGTTAGCGATGGTCTTGGAAGCCGGAAAGGAGTACGAAAATGCGCACGCGGTGTTTGGGTTCGAGAATAGGCCGGTGGTGTGTTGTAAAACGAACGAATTTGTCGGTAAGTGCGGTGAAGAGTCTGCGGTGAACTTTGTGGTAGATGAAGGCGTAGCTGGACAGGTTTGGGCGGCGATTATTAAAGCCGGCGCGTTCCCGGTTGGTACCGAGGCGCTTGACGCCATTCTTCAGTAAAATTTACTACTATTTTTAGCGGCTATGTTTATTTTAGAACTACTCTATTTATCACTACTACTACTACGCTTGAAATTCTAATCATCAAACCCAACGGCGTCGACTTTCGTCACGTCTAATTGAATGATATCGCACTTGGTCCCGTTCCCGAGTAAATCGCCTAAACTCGGGTTGGTTCGGCCTTTATCGCCGTGACAAAACTCTTTGATGTACGTCCCAGCTTCCGCGCGAAGATCGACGAACACGCAACGACCTCTCGTTCCAGGGATTACGGAGACTTTAATTTCACGCAAAGTTCTTGGACGGACTAGATCCGATCGTCTGTGCGATACGCGAATGGGAGTTTGTTGTTTCAACTCTACGTCTTTCATGGCGCTCACGACGTCGCAAATCGTCGAATCCATTGGCACCGGCGGATCGCAAATGCACACGCACGAGTAACTCTTTTCTTTTTCGTTCGAGTCTAATCGTAAACCAACGTTTTTGTAGGTTTCTTTTGGCACGACGCGTAAATTGAAAGCTTTGACGTCAGTTTTCAGGAAACTCGATTGGTTCATGAGCGTTTCAGCGCGCACGAGATTTTCTCGAAGTTCGGAGACGCTCGCTTTCGGATTGTGCACTTCGAGGACAAACGGTCTGCCATCGCCGAGCATGCGAACGTCCAAATCTTCTCTCCCGGAGGAGTTGAACTTTGCCCCGTCTGCGTGTGCGGATTTTACAATGGCATCCTCCAACGCGTCTTGAACGCTTTCCGTCGCTCGCGCCCATTTGACTGGACAATTGGACCACGGCGACTGCGGCACGTCTCTCGCGAATTTCGCGTATCTTCCGGCAACGTAGACGGGTGAGGCCCAAACGCGAACGCGCGCGGCGATTGGATTTTCTTTCTTTTCCTCATCTTGTTTCATACGTACCGCTTTATACGTGTTATTGTACAACGCGCTCATCAACGTCTCCGTCGTCGCGTTTTTAATCGCTCGCAAAAAACCATCCGTCGACGTCTCTTTACGTACTCTCGAATACTCCAACCGACTGTCCTCAAACGCTGCCAAGTATTTTGGCTCCGGTTGCGACAGAACGAGTTCCCACTCCGGTTTTCTCCCTTCCCGTCGTTTCCGTTTTTTCCAGTTTTTCTGTCGATCGTTTGGTCGTTTCACGTTGAAATGTCGCATCGCTTTGAAATCATCTTCCAGAGAGACATTCGTCGTCTGAATCGTCGTCGTCCCATCATCTCTTTCACCGTCCTCGTTGTTAAAGTCGCTCTTCTTATCAGTAGTAAGACTCGCCGCCGATGGTACGCCTTCGTACTCGACGTACACCATCACAGTCGCTTTCGCTTTATCCCTCACGTGTTCAACTCGCTCGCACCCGCTGTGCGCTCGCACCGTCTCCATCGCCGCCTCTCGCGCCGCTCGCGCCATCGCGTCATCGCCATCGAATAAACGCATTTTTTGTTCTATTCTCGCCACATTGACGCTCTTTTCCTCCTCCTCGTCTGAATCGATGAAGAAACCTTCTTTGCCTTCTGCTTCTCTCGATAAAATCTCTTTCGCGAGAGACTGTCGAAACGCCACGGAGGGAGGAAACGCAAACTCGACGCACACTCGTTCTCCGTTTTGAACGACTCTTTTTCTGCGTTTATTATTCGAAGAAGGAGAGTTTGAGCACGCGAGGTGTTTCGCGAGTTCGCGCACGTCGCTGACTACCACCGCTTTGTTGTCTTCTTCTTCTTCTTCTTCCGCTTCTGTTGGGGAACGCGATGATGTTTTTGACGGCGCCGGCGAGGAGGAACGAGAAGAGAAGAACGAGAAGCAGTTCAAACACGCCGGACACGCGGTATTATTAAAGTCCTCGTTCTTCTTTATTCGTTCCTCGTTGGTCTTCTTTTTGTCGTCGTCGCTTTGAGAAGGATGATGGCGACAAAACGCGCACAAGTCATCCCTCAACAGTGTTGTACGTGTCGGCATTTTTAATGACGGAAATGTGTTGATGAAATGGTTCATCTTTGACGATGACTTTTACGCGGTGTCTGCGCTAATACTGCTTTATTAACGACAACAAAAAGAACAATGATGAGTATTCCGTCAAAAGTTCGTCGTCGTGACCGTCTTCTGTTTCTGTTCTTTTGCGTCGTCGTTTACGTCGTCTTTTCCTCCTCCTCCTCTTGTTCACTTTGCGCTTCTGACGATGACTTTGACTTTGACGATGGTGTTGGTGTTTACGACGTCGAAGAAGAAGAACACCAACAAAACCGAAGACGAATAATGCGAACGATACGACAAAACGACGACGACAAAACGATGACGATTCCAAAGTGGGCGCGAGCTCGAAACGAGAACGATTTAGAAACAGACCGGAAGTACGTTTTGAAGAACGCGATGAACGAGTTTGGCGAGTTCTCGATAACTCGCCAAAGAGGAGAAGAGAAAACTTTGACGAGAAGAGCGTTCGCCTACGCGAACTTTGAGAACGCGTTCGCCGAAGGGTCGTCGAGTTGGAAAGTGAAAACGAGTAAGCGAGTGCCGGCAAAGACGTGCGCGGAAAGGAAATGGATTAAGAGTGAAAGTGAGGACGAGAGTACGCAGAGGAGTACGAGCGGAAGTAATAACATCGAGAGGACGCATAATGAGAACAGTGCCGTGAACAGAGGAGGAAGAAGTGAAAGAAGAAGAAACAAACAGTTGGGTATCGTTATCGTGGTGTGCTTGGAAAACATCAGCACTTTGTTGCGAGAGATCGATTGTGAAAAGACGAACGTGTACGCGTACGTAAAATGCGCGCAACACGTAGCGTTCGACAAAGACGTGGAGGAGAAGGTGGATACATGCGTGACGGTGATTCATTCGAAAATAACGAGGAGGCCGGAGGCGAAAATGCACGTCGAGT
>Ga0114997_10002725_pt1 | contig 14149 bp, 12 predicted proteins | sample ArcticOcean_MG_C_2_FD_87045 | JGI IMG/M metagenome (GOLD analysis project Ga0114997, IMG submission 87045) | Marine microbial communities from western Arctic Ocean - ArcticOcean_MG_CB4_136 | ecosystem: Environmental > Aquatic > Marine > Oceanic | place: Arctic Ocean: Canada Basin | collected... | reverse complement strand
GTATGATTGGTCGAAAGAGCTCCAGCAGACTGTACTCTATACTCGTAAGTATAGACTCCTGCTGTCAATTCTATACCGCTCGCACCAGCACAATCGGAAAAGGAGATTACCTCCTTTCCAGCACTGTTTGAGACCGTCAACCCGGATGTGATCATACTACTTGTTCCGCTTCCTTCCAACATAACCTCGCTTGCTCGATGGGAACAAGTAGCATCTACTGGGACGGTTTTGAAGGTGGAGTCTGCAGGCCAATAATCGTCGGTAATTACAAAATTACCGGACACCCAAACCGTTTCATCTCCGCTATAGGTCGAAAGTCCAGAAGCTGCATTTTGCTTATTTTCGGCATCTTGATGGCCATTGGAATCGGCGAAATCTATCAAATAGGCTCTGGCGGGCTGGAATATTTGCCATTCCATCCAAGCCGATGCCGGCACGACATCACCTTCGAATCCTTGAGCGGTCATGAATTCATTAACCTCGGTAACTTGAACATCACCAGGTTGGGATTTCATCGCTTCGAGTTCTTCGTAACTATCGATGGTAAGCAATCCCTTTGCGTCCCAGAATCCATTATCGTAAACCGGGAAACTAACCATTGTAGCAGCGGTTGCAACCACAAATGCACCGATGATAAGTTTCTTACCATGAGCGGGAGTAAATCTTGCGCCCCATGCATTGACGAAAACCCAACGGGCACCAAAATAGATTAAAATCCACACCAAGATACCGGTTAGAACCCACGGAATTGTATTGAATAACTCTGCAATCCAAGGGTCTCTCGTCCCACATAATAAATCGCCAGAACCATCTAATTTACAATAATCCGATCTATTTTTCCCATATAATTCGAGAAAAATATTGATTGAAAATACCGAGATAAACCAAATATGGGCCAAGTAGACCACACCGGCACTTGCGAACCACGGGTCTTCGACCGGACGCTTTTCACGACCGCCTAAGAATGGAGGAAGTGCGAGGATTCCAACAGGGATTCCAGTTAGGAATGCGCCCCACCACGCTGCGTTCCAAGGGAAGGAAGGCTGGCCAAAGAGATCTCCGACTGGGCCTAGAGGTACATCGAATTGAGGTAGGTATTCTCCCCATCTCAAATATCCGTAAGAAAATAGGACATACCAATCAGGGAATACGAAACCCGCTTGTGCAAATGGATCTGCTGCACTATGGAGTGGTGGTGGTATCAACCAGGCATAGAATAGTAGAACCGCGATCATGAAACCAAAGATGATGGTATCACGCAGAACCTCGTGCGGCCAGAATCCATGACCTTCCATGGTTCTAACACGCTTTTCTCCTACGCTCTGGAGTTTTTCTTTTTCATCCATATATGCAGATGCGACTCGACCAAAATTTTCCATTAATCCCAAATCTCTCAACCCCTAATATCAGTGCGGCTCCGCAATTCCTTGTACCCAAACAATAAACAGATGTATAATAATCAACGCTGTTACAATAACTGGCAATATAAATACGTGTATAAAATACATTCTCGTCACCGTACGATGTGATAATGAAGAGCCGGAAAAGAGCATCGTCGCTGCGAACTTTCCGACCAGCGGTGTTGAGTTTGCTAAATTGATTCCGATGACAGCTGCCCCATAAGCAAGGCTATCCCAAGGTAATAAATATCCGGAGTAGCCAAAGACGATGGTCAATGCCATCAATGCGATTCCAATCAACCAGTTTAACTCACGAGGATTGCGATATGCGCCGGTAAAGTAAACTCGGCACATGTGCAAGAATACCGATGCGACCATGAAGTGAGTCCCCCAATGGTGAACCGCTCTGATGATATAGCCAAATGGTAATTCGGTCATAATAAAAGTCATCGACGCATATGCAGGAGCCGGATCACCTTCTCCACCTGGAACATAATAGATTCCGAGAACGGTTCCAGTAATGACTAGGATGATGAAGGATAAGAATGAGATTCCACCCAGGCAGTATAGTGGATACCAATACCAAATGATGCGTAACTTGTATTTCTCAGCGTGAGTCATCGGCATTTGTCGATGCATGTTATAATATGCTCCTTTCGACATATTCCAATAGTCTTGGATACGAAAGCGAGTATCGAGGAAACTGAAGACCCATAGGAATGCGCGCTCAGCAAAGCCCATATCCCCGCTGGTTTCAACTGCGCGAAGGATTTCACGACGAGGCATATCTTCGTTTTCTTTGCGCAATGTCATCGCGACCAAAACGACGATAAAGGCAATAAAAAACCATAAAACCCAGAAAATTGTACTCATGATAATCAACTCAGTCGCAATAGGTCAGCCAGCCCTCGAATTCGGTCGATGCCTCGATGACATCGCCATTCATTATGATCGGAATTATCGGTAAACCCATCGGTGCTGGACCACCGGCTCGCCGAACACCTAGGTAGGTGAATCGCTGGCCGGTCGATCGGTTGGAATTTGCGTTGACCTCGATCGCAGTAGGGTCGAAACGGCTTGAATGGCAGATACAGAACAACTTCGAGCCACCGTCGTCACCACCACCCGGGGTCCAGTTATCGTCGGTGAAGGAGTTTGAGACCAATTGCCATCCAGGGATGCAACAAAGATGGGTACAACGAGAAAAAATCATTACCATATTGTTATCAGGTTCGAAAATATCAGGCCGCCCCATCATATATTCGGTCGCGTGACCAACATAATTCCCAGCTATGTCGTTTCCAGCCATGAATTGGAACCGAGGTACATTGTCTTCAATCGGAGTTAATCCATTTTCTGAATGAGGAACATAGTTTACAACTACTGGCAGTCCATTCCAAACACCTTGAGCGCCCGATATTCCGATATTGGATTTTCCTGCTTCAGCAACAAAATCCGATTTGGCCATCGGTTGCAAATGCTTTGCACCGTACCAGGCTTCATCCTCACGACCTTTTGCCCAATACAATACGCTAGCATCGCCACCACCACCGCCCGATAGCGGCATTAGAAGGGATGCGAAGCCAAGTGCTCCAAGGGATGCTGCTAATACTCCGCCTACAGCATTGAAGCCGTAAGTCATGAATTGGCGTCGATTCATTGACGACCTATCGGTGAGAGAGGTTTCAGACTTGGTAGCATCTGGTGCCGGACGGAGCTTCATATCAGTCATAATAATCACCAATTATATTCTTTCCAATCCTTTTGATGCTCCGGTACGTACTTGTTACGGCGGTATTTGACGATAACCTTGTTTGGTAAAACAAATTTTAGATAAATGATTCCCATCGCGATGATGACCATCAAACCCATTGCAGAATGGTACGATAATTGCTGTTGGTCCCAAGCGGTTCCATTGAGCAATCCATAGAGGAAAGTTCCAAACCAATAGAGGGTCCAAAACACCCCCCATGCAAAGAAAATCAGCGTTAGATAAGAAGCACCTGAAGGCGCAAGAGATGAAGAGATTATGGTACCCGGTTCAGCTGGGTTGAATACTCCATGGTCGATTGCTGCGTCCATCTCCGATTCGGTTAAACTAGCATTTTCGAGGGCGGTACGAGCATCTTTGACGCTGACTTGGCCTCGGGCGACTCGCTCCAAAAGATCGGTAATAGTGTCCTTTGCCATCACTGGTCACCTCTCCGGTTAATTTTGTAACGAAGACGCAACAGATTTGAACGACCTTTGTATGAGGTAGAGAAACCATATCTTAGAAATAATCCACAAAATATGATGACGCTGATAACCGCTCCAAATCCAAGTAATCCAAGCCAATGAGCTCTAAATGGTGCGCCCATTGTGTCAAGGTCAATTTCACCAACACTACCTTCTGTTGCGACCGGCGCACCGCTACCTGCGATGATAGTATGAGTCCCTCTACCATCATCTTCAGCGGATTCAACCAAGTTGAATGCTAGATTATTCCAATTGTCCCCCGGCGTGTTTTCTCCATTACCATCGACCGCATTTACTGTAATCCAAAAATCTACATGACCGGCACCCGCTTCAGGAGCGGTCCATATGATCGTCCAAATTCTTGAATTTGTTGCGGTGTGGGTTAGAGTGGTTGAATCATCTTTGTAATTTTGTCCGTCTCCACTCAAAACACCTTCACTAGTTCTCATGGAAAAACCGCCGGTCGTTTTAGATGAGCCATCGATAATCTCGAGCCTCATGTCATAAATTTCGCCAGCGACCCAAGTATATGGTACTTTGTCGAGCACGATTTGAACGCTATTTTCAGGAGCACCCGCATGGCATAAACAACCTTGTTTTGCAACATCATCAATAGTTTCACCAGCATTGTTTTGCTCGCCACCGACGCCCCCAGAATATGCCTCTGTGAGGCCAGAAAGCATCATTATGGAAACAAGAGTAACGAGTAGCAAACATCGGCCAGAAACCTTAGTTGCGCGCATAGCCAAACCCTACCGATTTGGCCGACCGGTATTGAACCTATAATCGTTGCTTGCTCTATCTATGATTGAGGTCATTGCAGCATCTGGTTTCCACCACTTATTTTTAAGCGAGCATTCTTGGCGAAAATCCTAATGATTGGGGCTCCGCCCCTCCCTTATGTCCGACCATGCATTTGTGAACACTTACGAACTCTCGAACGAACAAATCGATTTGCTCACAGAGGCTGAAGATGCGATGGTCGACTTCGATTTAGGCAAGGCTGAACGAATCTTATTGGCAATGCTTGAACAAGAAGATAATTGCATCCCTGTTCTCAATAATCTCGCCCACCTTTACGGGCGCCATTTCTCGGATTTTGAAAAAGCGGTAGAATATTACGATAAGGTATTGGAGCTTGAACCAGACAATGCTTGGGCTCGCGATGCCCGCCGCCGCTACCAACGATATGTCGGCAGAGATTGATTAACCCCCTTGGCCGTAGTCGAAATCATGGATGGGGCACAGATCCTTATCGCCGGGGTCGGCGGCTTGGGCTGTGCATGGGCGAAAAAAGCCCACCATGGGGCTGGGGCCTCAGTAGATTTAGTCCTCATCGATGCCGATGAGACCAGTTTTACCGATTCGAATTCACATGTGATTAGATTGGGAACCGATCTAGATTCAAATGGCTGCGCAGCACTTCCCCCGCTTGGAGACCAAAGGATGCGCCAAGCGGCTAAGGTCACTCGAACATTATTGGACGGGGTTGAATTGGTGATTTTAATGGCTGGATTGGGTGGCGGTTGTGGAACCGGTGCTGCTCCAGAATTTGCCAGACAGGCGAGATTGCAAGGTTGTATCGTCATCAGCATTGCCGCAATCCCATTCGAAGCCCAATCGGCAAGGACCAATGTTTCAAAAGAAGGCCTAGGGCGATTGGAAAAAAATAGTGATGTCTGTGTCCGATTGGAATTAGATCGTCTAGCATGGCAAGCCAGGGAGCGTGGTAGCGATTGGAGGATGGGGGCTAGTTGGGTCGAAGAATTTGTTGATGGTTTGGTTAGGACCTTGATGAGGATGGGCTTGATAAATCTCGACATGATGGACCTAAAAACCATCGTTGGCCATAGCGGCGGCTCAACTTTATTGGTTGGCCAAGGCGATCCCAACGACGCACAAGCTCTGCTTGAGAATGCGATGAGCGCACCATTAGCAAGCCTATCTTTAGCCGGGGCAAAAGCTTGCTTAATCCAGATCGAGGGCGGACCTGGAATGACAGTCGGCCAGGTTGGCGCGGTTACCGATGCTTTTACCGCTAAATTGGACGATGATGCCCAAGTAATTCTAGGAGCAAGGGTTAGCGACGACCTCGCTGGACAGATACGGGTAGTTGCGGTGATTTCTGGACTGGAAGAAGTCGCTAGTTCACTCTTCTGAATCGATTGAAATCGTTTGTGCTAATTGGGTTAATTGTGAACTTCCACGACGACCCCTCAGGGTACCTCGCATCAAAAAGACGATAGTGATTATCGTCAATGCGTGACCGATAACCATCACGGTCGTAATATCTTCAAAGGTTGTTGTGAGCATTGCGACAGAGCCAGCGTACGCATAACCGAAAGCGATACCAAGAGGGAGAGCAGCATCTTCACTAACTAATCTCTCACCACCCTTCACGGTATGGGTAGTCAATCCCCAAACTGCGAATAGAACTGTGAAACCCATCAATAAGCCTTCTTCTATGAGATTCGAGGTTGGGCTTGCGTTGAGAATCGTTTTTCGATAAATCGAAAATCCATGCCAGGTTATGAAAACTTGGGAGATAATCATCCACTTGAATGAAAATGCTGAAAGTCCTTTTTCAGATCCTGCAAGTTCCCGCTCTTCTTTTGTCCACCACATCATAATAACTTGGAGTGTGACCGAACCGACCAAAAATAGCGCTCCATCTCGTAACGCTTCAGCAAAACTGAGCGATTCGACCGACGAAACTATTTGACCAACCCAGATTATCAAAATCGCAAATGTTTGTACTACGATGAAGAGAAATGTGGTTGAGAGTTTTTCGCGATAATTATTGAGTTGAGCATCACCTAAACCGTTGGATAGCCATTCGACCATCCCACTCCTGAAAGAAACCGCTTGAGCTATCGACCATACGATGAATAAGAACCCTAATCCCATCACTAACCATTCAGCATTATTTCCTAATAATACCCACAAAAGTCCGGTTAAAACCAATGCGATCAGAACTGGTATAGTGCAAATTTTAAAACTTTTCAATATCCGAACACTTTTATTTCCATCTTGCTTTTCCTCAGGTAAGGTCGTCAATCTTTTCATCAACTCGGACCCAGACGTGAAAGCGATGACCAAATATGAGATTGAGAAAGAGAGAAACATCACCGCGGCCAAACCTTCATCGATACCGGTTAGAACCATCAAACAAGCCGATACTAAGGCGACTAAAGCGATATGAGGCAAAGTTCTCCGAGATAACATTCGCTTGACCAATTCAATCAGTCCTATCGACTCGACTATTTCGCTCATATTGGACAGCCTCAGGTGGGCTAGTGTCATTACTATGTTAAGGCAAACGCTTCCAGCGATGGCTATGGCCCGAAAGTTGACTAAGGCTCTTCGTAGCAAACGTCGCTGGATTGGGTGCTTATATTCGGGCTTTAGCAGCCGCAACGAATTGAAGGATTACCTGCAAGACCTCCCAGTTCGTCTTTTCGATATGGTAAATGGAAAATGTATACTCCAAGTAAAACTGGAGGATTATTCTGCCCTAAAACAAGCTCTTACCTCTGGCAAAGTGATTAGCCAAACCTCGAGTGGTAAAATCAGATTGGTTCGACAGCGCCTCGAGATAGACCGGCCACCTCGCAAGCGTTGAAGTGTCTAATCCGCGTCGATGAGAACATGGGCGCAGGCGAAGCACCTCCAGTCAAAGGCGAAGACGTGATGATTTTAGTCGGCGCTTCAATTATTTTGATCACATTTATAATCCAATTTTGGGTCACACCAGTCATCCTTGACGCTGGCCAAAGCCATACCGTAGAGCAGGATTTATCGATAGGTGCGGAAATCTCGATCGAGATTAAGCAAGGGAAAGTCGATGTCGAATTACAAACACCAAGTGGGAACACAATCGATAATTACGATCGAACCTCCGACCTTTTACTTGAAACCACCGAATCTGGGATTCATGTAGTCACTATTACTGCGATCGATGACGAATCTAGCATTTTTGTCGAGATGGGGAGTGACATTATCGCCTCATTAGTGCTCTTTATTATTGGCGCAGCAATTCTTGGATTCGGTCTTTGGAAGAGAGCATCGATCAATGACGGTGAGCCGATTGAAGCACTTCTGGAATGATTCAATAAATCTCCCATTCGATGTCTTCACTATCATCGATTATTTTACCGTTTGAAAGCACTAACTCACCGCGATCATTAAGGCTGAAGTCAGCATGGGTTTCACCTTCAAATATCGGCTTGCCATATCGCTTCATTTCGATGAGGATTAATTCTCTAACCCGCTCAGTATTTGGTTTTGGAATGTCTGGTCTTTTTTCGAGTAACGAAGCCAATTCACAATGCAATATAGGTGCTAATTCTTCAGCCGAACTGTCGATGATTTCACCTAAGAAACCAATTGGTTCTTCGCAATCATGTTGGCCACGTTTGACATTGATTCCAATACCTAAAACAACCCTGGTTTTATGTTCTATATTTCGTCCTTCTGCTAAGATACCACATACTTTTTTACCGTTTAGGTAAATATCGTTAGGCCATTTGAGTTTTAGGCGCGAATCTGCCACCGAATTCAAAACAGCCAGGCCGCCTGAGAGTTGAAGATGACCGGGGTTGATGTCTTGGCCTTCTTCGACGATCCAAGAGCCTGCAAAACAGCCTTCGACATTTGCCCAACCCCGATGCCTTCGGCCTCTGCCGGAAGTTTGTTTTTCCGCTCTCAAAAAAGTTCCAATACCTCGATGTGAAAGTAAGGATTCATTGGTAGAACTTGTCGATGATTCAAGGAGTTTATCCGCCCCTTCCCAGGGCCGCCACAAACAGGTAAGTATCAACTCTTCACCATCATCAAAAATCAGTTTATCCCATTCTCGATGGGCAAAACCAAATCCTCTCCCCTCCAATCGAGATAGTGTGATTACCCTCCCGCCCGGAGCGAGAAGGTTTTGCTCGTTTATGCAAACCAATAATCTATTCAATAGACCTTTTTGGTCAGTATCTATCAAAGCAGCCTCTTCCATAGGTCCTAAAACCTCATCACCGATCTCATCGGGTTGAATATATGGTAAATTCCAAACGATTAGATCAAATTTCTCTTGAAAGGGAAATTTCTCAGGTCCAACCCCTCCCTCCATCACTTCGCCTTTCAGGGCGGCTGTAGCGAGATTCCCCCTGGTTGCTGCGACCGCATATGGATTGATGTCACAAGCTGAAACTCTCCAACCCAAGGACGATGCTAATATCGTGATTTGACCGGCGCCACAACCGATGTCAAGCATCCTTTTTCCTCGGCCTGGTCCGATGGCTGAAATCCGCCGTGCTAAGAGGTCGGAATCTTGGCGTGGAGGGTATACACTAGGCGGTATTAACAGCTCAAATTCAAGCCTGTTTGAGGGGGTCCAAAGTACCCTTCTTGCGGGGGTATTTAGGTAGTTGATTTCTCTCTCAGCATCTTGGGCTGAGAACACCTCTCGTTCTGGCATAGGCTCCAGCACTCCGTTCAGGCCGAAGCCTTTATGCCTCTTGGCGAAAAAGGAGACTTGGAGAGACACCTAGTGGGCATCTCCTAGCACCCTCGTTTGAACGGCCCATTGCATGCTAATTTAGCCGGCGAAGCACTTAAGAAGGGCATGGTGGTCGGCCACAAAGCCCAAGTTGCCGTATTGGGCCTGTAGCTTAGTCAGGTAGAGCGTCCGGCTTTTAACCGGACGGTCGCGGGTTCGAACCCCGTCAGGCCCGCCTGACCAAGATACAGGTCTGTATGTTTCTTGGGAAAACTCGGGGTGAATTGGAATTGGTAGTAAAGTCGGCAACCAAGAAGCGTCTTATGGAAATGGGAATCGCTGAGGAGAACGCTCACAAACTTGCGACTGACCGAAACATGGCAGATATCAAGTCTTTGACCTCTGATGAAATCGCTGCTGTTCTTGGTTGCTCGAAAGAAGATGATGTTTTTATCGGTGCAATGAATGCATTAGCAGAATTAGGTAACCGCCGCAAAAAGCGACGTACTCGGAAGATCACCATCTCCCGCAAAGCTCTCGAAGAAGATGACATAGTCATGGCTGGGGACAAATTCAATGTCCTCAATCACGTATTGGTTCCACACCAGGAATTAGTACCTGTAGAAGATGAGGAATCAGTATTAGAACCATGGGGAATTTTGACAACCGATGATGAAACTGGTGAACCACGTCTCGCAAAAGAATTGCTTCCAAAGATTCTGATTACCGACCCGGTAGTTCAGGTCATTAAAGAAACCGTAGAAAGACAAACCAACGCTGGTGCAGAAGATGATGAGAATCACGTCCCTCTACCTGCAGGTTGGTTAGCAGATCGTGTCCTCAAAGTTGTTCGCAGATCCCCTTCCGCCGGCGTCGCCGTTGCTTATCGACTAATAGTGGAGGGCAGCTGATCGCTGGAGGTGTTTTATCATGAAGGAAATTATAGAATCATTTTTCCGCGAGCGCAGCCTGGTTAACCATCAACTCGCTTCTTACGACGATTGTATTCCAAGCGGGGATAACTCCTTATCCCGCATGGAAAAAATTGTCCGTTCAATTCGAGTCGGAACCGACGAAGAAGTCATAGATGAACATGGCGGTTTGGTCAAACTCGACGTTATCGATCAAGATATCATCATTCGAGTAAAAAACATTCAACTCGGCGAGCCGACAATTCGTGAAGCCGATGGTTCGGATCACAATTCCATCCCTATGGAGTGCCGACTTCGCAAGTTGACATATATGTCACCTGTTTGCATGGATTTCACTATTTGGAGAAACGGAGTTCCTTCTCAACCAGAGAAGGGAGTCCAGGTCGGAAATATGCCGATTATGGTTCGCAGCCGCCGCTGTAACCTCCACTCTAACCACGTTGCTGGTGACCGAGTACTACATCCTAACTCCTCCGAAGAGGACCGAAAGTTGTGGGAAGAATTACTGCGTGAAAAGGGCGAAGATCCACTAGACCCTGGAGGCTATTTCATCATCAACGGTACCGAGCGTGTTCTAATCTCCATGGAAGACCTTGCACCTAACCGTGTAACTGTTGAAATCAACAAGCGATACGCAAAGAAGACTGAAGTCGCGAAGATTTTCTCACAAAAAGAAGGTATGCGCAAACCGCTAACCGTCGAAAAGCGCCGTGATGGTATGTTGATGGTAAAGATCAGCACCGCAGGTACTACCGCAATCCCAGTCGTACTATTGATGCGTGCTCTTGGAATCGTCAACGACCAGGAATTATTTCAAGCGATTGCAGGTCCAACTGAGACCTTCAAATTCATCGTTGCAAATATCAACGAGGTAAAAGACAACGAAGAGTACGCAGTAGATTCTCTTGAAGAATCCCACCAGTGGCTCGAAAAGAAATTCGCAGCTGGTCAACAAAAGGAATACCGTGAAGCACGTGTAAACCAATTGCTCGATCGTGAACTTCTACCCCACTTAGGTGACAAGGAAGAAGACCGTAAGAAGAAGGCTATGTTCCTCGGCAGAATCGTCCGCCAAGTTTTGGAGATGGCGATTACAGACCGCAAGCCAAACGATAAAGACCACTATGCGAATAAGCGTGTACGCCTAGCTGGTGATCTAATTGAAGATTTGTTCCGTGTTTCCATGGGCCAACTCGCTCGTGATCTAAAGTATCAACTAGAGCGCCATCACAACCGCAAACGCGAATTGAGAATCACTTCTTGTTTGCGCCCCGATGTTCTAACATCGAAGATTATGCATGCATTAGCAACTGGTAATTGGGTCGGTGGAAGAAGCGGTGTTAGCCAATTATTGGACCGAACCACCTATCTCTCTGCTCTATCTCACATGCGTCGTGTAACTAGCCCGCTAGTTCGCAGCCAGCCTCACTTCGAGGCTCGAGATTTGCATCCAACCCAGTGGGGCCGATTATGCCCTAACGAGACCCCTGAAGGTCAGAACTGTGGCTTGGTTAAGAACGCAGCTCAGATGATCGATGTTTCAGAAGCGGTTCCGGAAACCGAAATCCGCTCTCGACTTGATGAAATGGATGTTTTCCAACCGGATGACTGGACCGATGGCGACCGTATTCACGTAAATGGTGATATTTACGGCGTCCACAAGCGTGGACAAAATCTGGTTCGCCAATTCAAGAATGCGCGTCGTCGTGGAGCAATCCGTTCCGAGGTGTCAATCAGATACGATAAAGCGAACCGAGATATCTTTATCAATACCGATAAAGGACGTATTCTAAGACCGTTGTTAATTCTATACGATGGAGCGCCACGCTTAACCCAAGATCACTTAACACAAGTTTCTAGTGGCGAAATGTCGTTCAACGATTTGGTTAATTCAGGTGTAGTCGAGTGGATAGATGCTGAGGAAGAAGAAGACCTCTATGTCGCACCTCGACCATATGTTCTACCAGAATCTGTTCCAGAAGGTAATGAATTCGCTGGTCGTCCAGTAAGCCACTCTGCTGTAACATGGTTGAATCTCGGTGAACCCGGGGCTACAGCCGCTAAACTTCAGGCGGCTATCCGCATGCCGAATGGCGATCGTGACACCGCAATTTTCGAGATACCTCTGTTGTATACTAACGAACATACCCATTGCGAGATCGACCCTCAGTTGATTCTCGGCGTATGTGCAGCATTGATTCCTTATCCTGAGCACAACTCTACACCGCGTGTTACCGGTGGTACTGCTATGGTCAAGCAATCCCTCGGATTGCCGAGTGCTAACTACCGCCTTCGACCTGATACCAGAATGCACGTTTTGCACTATCCTCAACGGTCGATCACCCACACAACCGCTATGGATACCACCAAGTTCGATAGCCGCCCAGGTGGTCAAAACTTTATCGTTGCGATCATGAGTTTGCACGGTTATAATATGCAAGATGCTGTTATCTTGAACCGCGCATCGATTGAAAGAGCATTAGGACGATCTACATTCAACCGAACCTACAATGCAGAGCGACGCAGATTCCCAGGAGGTCAAGTCGATGAGATCGAGATTCCAGGAACTGGATTGGAAGAGGTCAAAGGACTGAAGCCGGTCGAAGCATATGCTCACCTTGAAGCGGATGGATTATCTAATCCTGAGAAATACCTCGAAGGTGGAAATGTATTGGTTGGAAAGACAAGCCCACCACGTTTCCTTGAGGAAACCGGGGCTGGAGCATTCCTTCAAGCACAAGAACGCCGTGAATCTTCGATGCCGATTCGACATGGAGAAAAGGGTTGGGTCGACAATGTTTACGTCACCGAATCTTTGGATTCCGGACGATTGGTCAGATCTGTAGTTCGTTCCCACAAAGTTCCTGAAGTAGGCGATAAATTCGCTTCACGTCACGGGCAAAAGGGAGTTATTGGACGATTGGTCAATCCAGAGGATATGCCGTTCACCCGTGATGGTATCATACCGGATCTAATCATCAACCCTCACGCAATTCCTTCTAGAATGACCGTGGCTCACGTTCTCGAGATGATCGGCGGAAAGGTCGGTTCACTCGAAGGACGCCGAATCGATGGAACCGCATTCCGTGGAGAAAAAGAAGGCAGTCTCCGTGACGGCCTAGTCCGAAATGGTTTCGACCACACCGGCCGAGAATTCATGGCAAATGGCGAAACCGGTGAAACCTATCCAGTAGAGATTTTCGTTGGATGCATTTACTACCAGAAGCTCCACCACATGGTATCTGGAAAGATTCACGCTCGAAGCCGTGGTCGTGTTCAGATCCTAACCCGCCAGCCGACCGAAGGTCGTGCTCGCCAAGGTGGTCTTCGATTCGGTGAGATGGAACGTGATTGCTTGATTGCTCACGGTGCATCGATGGTCATCAAAGATCGCCTATTGGATGAATCCGATGGTATCGACCTATTCGTCTGTGCTCAATCCGGTCACGTCGCTTGGTTCGATCCAAAACGACGCACATATGTATCACCAATTCACGGTGATGGAGCAGAGGTCTACAAAGTACAGACCTCCTACGCATTCAAGCTACTATTGGATGAGATGAAGAGTCTCGGAGTGGCAATGCGCCTTGAGATGGAGGACCGAAAATGAACCCTAATCAGACCACTATGATTCCTAAGAGAATCGCAAGCATTAGATTTGGACTAATGGACCCTACCGAAATTCGCAAGATGTCTTCGGTTGAGGTAAAGACAGCAGATACTTACAAGGACGACGGTCACGCATATCGTCAAGGATTGATGGACCCTCACATGGGTGTTATCGAACCTGGATTAGTTTGTCCAACTGATAACTGTAAGTATGACGAAAGTCCAGGCCACTTTGGGCATATTCAACTTGAGTTACCGGTTATCCACATTGGTTTCGTTAATCTCATCAAGACTATCCTCAAGTCGACCTGTAATAACTGCAGTAAAATTTTGTAGCACGATGCTGCAGGAACCCACCCATCTAATCCAGAATTATCCGAGCAGGATTTCTACCGCTCCCGAGTTCGTGATCTAATCATCAAGCACGGTGTCGGTTCTACTGAATTCGCAAAGATCATCAAGGAAATCGAGAAGATTACCTC
>Ga0114997_10002724_pt1 | contig 14151 bp, 12 predicted proteins | sample ArcticOcean_MG_C_2_FD_87045 | JGI IMG/M metagenome (GOLD analysis project Ga0114997, IMG submission 87045) | Marine microbial communities from western Arctic Ocean - ArcticOcean_MG_CB4_136 | ecosystem: Environmental > Aquatic > Marine > Oceanic | place: Arctic Ocean: Canada Basin | collected... | reverse complement strand
ATCAAGATGGCAACCCCTCTAATGATAAAAGTTGGCACCCCTATGTTGCTGAACAACATAAGGATAAACTATTTAATATATTCGTACAGGTTGGGAAAAAAATAAACAAGTCTATTTGGAAAGGTATTCTTAAAAATAGTAATATTATAAGGTTAATAGATATTTTTATGGAAAAGATAGATGATAGCGGTACTTTTGAAAAAGCACCTAAAAGAATTAGAAGGGCAATATCTGATGCTATTGATAATACTACAGAGTATCAATCCGGCGAATGGGATTCTACTGGTGGACATGGTGGAAGTATTGGATTTACTGAAACAGATGAGGAAGATAGACACGAAGGAAAAGAACCCCATAAGTTACCTATTCCCAGTAGTCCTAAAAATCTAGGTAATTATATTAAAAGAGTGCCTAAAAAACTAAAAGATAAAGTATATCAAGATGTATCGGGCAATTATTCCAATACTAGAACTTTAAAATGGCAAGACCATATTGAAAGGTGAACAGGTTGTCTTGGTTTCATATAATTAAAAGGGAGAAATATAACTTCCAAATGATGAAGGAAGCCGTTAGGCGTGTAGTAGATGAATTAAATGGTGAGTCAATAGAGTCACTTAAATTACAAAAAAGAATAGCAAAACATTATGCTGATGCCATAAAGCAACATGGGACTCCGGCTGAGAAGCGTCATTTAGTTAAATTAAAGAATTTAGAAAGCATTAAACATTTTATTAAACTAATTAGAAAATATGGATACGAACCTAAACAATTAAGAGGTCTTTATGGTAATGTGACTTCTTCAGGATTAGGTAATAAAAATCCAGTGATGTCTAGCATGGTATGGGAATTGAAAAAGGATTCTGTTGAAAAAACTTGGAATGCTTTAAGTAAATATCCTCCTGTATCAGAAGCGAAAAATGTAAACACTTTGAGGGATATACAAATGAAGGTTTTAGATAGGTATGAACAAATGTTTGAAAAAATTACTTCTCACCCACTAACTCCGGCTGAACACAAGGCTATTGTTGCTTATTATCATCAATTAATTAAATACCAATTACATAAAAAGGCTCAAAAATTAAAACAAAAAGTTGAGAGTTTAGGAGGTAGCCTATAATGGAATTAGAACCTTTTAATTTTGAACATGAAATGGATATGGAGTTATCTAAAAACTCCTTCCCTTACTTCTTTCAGAATGTATTAAAGTTTGATTTCCCTTCTTATATACAAGAATGGCATGAGTTGATGAACTCCACTCAAAGAACTGTAATTATTTGTTCTCGTGACCACGGTAAATCAGTATTTATGCACAGTTGGGTTGTTTGGAAGTTAATTTTTGAAGAACCCCCATACCAAATGCTCTATATTTCCTCTAACCAAAAACAGACTCTTGTTCACATGAGAGATATTGATAAAATGTTTACTCATCCTATGCTTAAAAAGTATAAGCCCGCTAGAGGATGGGCTATTGGTAACATTACATTAACTAATGGTAATCAAATCCTTGAAAGGTCGGTAGGTTCACAGATTCGTGGGCTTCACCCTCAAGAAATCATTATTGACGACCCTTTGAAAGAGTTTAGTATGTCAGGTATTCAGAAAGTTACTGATTGGTTTTATGGTGACATGATACCAACACTTCACCACACGGCTTCATTGAGGGTAATAGGTACTCCTTTCAGTTATACGGATATATACCAGCAATTAGCGGAAAATCCAGCATATACTGTCCATACTTATCCCTGCTTCAATGCCCTCAATGAACCTTTATGGCCTGCACGATGGAATTATGAGGCTTTAATGGCTAGAAAGGCAGAAGTTGGCTCATTAATGTTCACAAGAGAATACATGTGTGTGCCTATTTCAACTGGCACTTCTTTGTTTAATCCTGAGTATTTAGACCATGCTAAGAACAAAGACTTAATATTAAAGCCATTAAGAAGAGAAGGCTACAAGTATTTCGTTGGAGTAGACCCTGCTATATCTACTGATGGGGATTATAATGTAATTACTGTAATAGAGATGGATGAAGAGGAAAATAAATCTATTATTTATGTTGATAGAGCAAAGAATGTTCAGTTCCGAGAAAATATTCAAAAGGTTCAAATGATAGGTAAGATATTTAGACCAGAAGCAATTCTTTTTGAGACTAACACCTTCGCTAAGTCTTTTACCCAAGAATTAAGACAAGTGGCCGATTTAAATATCCATGACTTTAATACTACTAGAAGAAAGAAACAAGAAATTATCTTGAATCTTCAAATGACTTTAGAGAATAGAAAAATGAATTTTCCTTATGGTAATGAAGAGAGTAGAAGAGTCACTTCTGTTCTTGTTGAAGAATTATCTATGTTTGCTATTACAGAGAAAGGAAAGTTTGAGGGAATAGGAGCGCATGACGATATGGTGATGAGTTTAGCATTAGCCAATGCCGCCACCTATCAGATGTCAGAAACCTTCATACTGCTTGATGATTTAGGGCTGTTTGACGATGTTGTACCTAAGCCTAAGAAGGCAGATAACAACGCCATAGGATTGAATATTTGAGGTGATTATGTATGCCAACTGATGAAGAACTAATCGAATCTATTCCTCAAATTGAGGAATTAAAAGATAAGAAGGAAGAACTAGATGAAGTAGAAACTGCTCTTGAATCAGATTTAGGAGTTGATATTAATAAACTGTTAGGTGATTCTTATATTATGTCAGAACATGAAGAAATAACTAAACTATCTGATAGTTTAAGAATTAATGCTACCGATGCTAGGAAACAATTAAATGTTTTTCCTCCTAATTATACTATTCAAGACCAAACTATCCCAGACCTGATTAGAAAAATGAGAATGAGTCGTAGGAAACTTAAAGGTTCTCAAAGAGATAAAATGGCTAAAGCAATTGATACAATGATTGATGCTTATAGTGACCATCTAAGTAAATGTATTGATACTATTTATTGGTTAAATCCTTACAAAATTCCTTTAAATAAAATGAGATATAATGAAAAGGATTTACATAAATTAAATAAAATAAAAGATTCTTCTAAAAGAAAGAAGGTAATAGATTCTTTATGTAAGTATTGGGAAGCAGAATTAGAACAAAAAGATATGGTGTATTCAAAAGAATACAGCACTTTATCTAAGGCTATGTCTTTAGCCAAGAAAGGTTTTAGGACTTGTATTGCTGAAGTAACTGACCAATCATTAAATAAATCTAAAAAAGAAAGACAAGAAGATTTTATTGTTAAGATGGTTTGTGAAAATCCCGGAATTGGGGCTAGAGGAATACACGAAAGAATGCCTTTAAATATGTCCAAGATTACTTCTCCTAATGTTATCTCTAAAATGATTAATAAATTAGACATCATTTCAGTTGATGGTTCTTATCATAAAATACCTACTATGATAAAGAAAAATATTTGGGCTTATACTGCTGCCTTTATTGACTCCGATGGTTACATTACATTAGACCGTAATATGAATCCTAGAGTGGGGCTAGTGGCAACAGGCGCAAGAGGTAGGGCATTTATGGAAGAAATGCATAAGTCAATTGGATATGGGCGAATGCACTTAGACCAGAAATCTCCACAAGATACTAGGCTTATTAACCGATTGAACTTTTATTCTCAAGGTGATGTAACTAAGTTATTAACTAAGTGCTTACCTCACTTTAGACTAAAGAAGGGTAATGCTAAGTTACTATTAGAATTGATTCGCATGAAGAAAGGATATAAGAAAGCGGATTGGTATAAGCCTCGGTGTGATGAGATATTCAAGTTAATGAAGTGGGAGAATCATAAAGACCATGTTGGTTTTAATTGGCTTAACGAAGGTATTTACTTAGACAACATTCAGAAATACCAAGACAATTGTAAAATATCTATTATGGATTCATTAGAACAGATTGGTGGTAGTCATGTGGTGTAATCTATGAACTATTTAATTTTAAAGCATAGAATTAGACAGCGATTACCTAATAGGGTTAGATTTGCTACAGTTTGTAGAAAATGTAGTAAAGCCTCAAAAACACGAGATTTGTGTTTAACCTGCAAGATAGACCACGCCTCCCAATGGACGAAGCCCTATTAGGAAACTTCATAACATAGGTCGAACCTGCATAAGTTATAGGGGTGTTACACATGGTTGGAGAAAAACAAAAATTTTCTATTACTAACTTGTTTAGGCGTACTACTCCCAAACCTGCTGATAGAAAAGTATTCAATATAGGTATTCAAGAAAGGCAGCAAGCCAGTTTAATGACGGCTCCTATTATTTATCATATCGTTCAAAACTCAGTTATCGCAAGAACTTGTATTACTCAATTAAAGCAAGAAGTATTTAGACGAGGTTATGTTTGGGAAAAAGCATATGAGGCTAGGTGTAACGATTGCAAGAAAGAACATAAAAGACCTGTTAAAGAATGTTCTAGGTGTAAAAGCACTAATTTACAAATACCAGACATAAAGCAATTAGAATATGCTGAAAAGTTTGTGGAGGGCTATGTAAATAAATCTGAACAATTGTTTATTGATGTTCTTAAAGAATTAGAAGATGACTTAAACATTATGGATGATGCTTACATTGTATTAGTTAAAGAATACTTTTTAGACGGTAATGGTAAAATACGAATGCATCGCATTAAAGAATTATATCGTGGCGACCCTGTTAGTATGGCTATTTACTCTGATGAATTAGGACAAAGAGGAACAAAAGGCTTTACTTGTATTAATCATCGTGGCATTATATCTACTGAACCACATGAAATGTGTGAAGAGTGTGGAGGTAACTTGGCCCCTGTTCATTATGTTAATAGAGTAAATGGTAAAGACCAGTACTTCTTAAAGGGGGAAGTGTTGCATTTTAGCAAGTATAGTCCTTCTAGGCTCTATGGCTTGTCTCCTGTTATTACTCTATATAATCATATTACTACTTTAATTGCTATGGAGAACTATGTTAATTCTTCTTATACTAAGAGCCGAATGCCTAAAGGGCTACTGGCAGTTCAAACTAGAAACATGGACTCTATGAGAACCTTTTGGCGTTCAGTTAAAGAAAAGATGGAAACCGACCCTCACTTTATTCCTGTTATGGGAATAGAAGGCGAAAATGGTAAAGGTGCTGTTGAATGGATTAAGTTTATGGATAGTCTAAAGGAAATGGACTATGTTTCTGTAAAAGATGATTTAAGAGATAGGATTTCAGCATTTTACGGAGTTAGTAAGGTCTTTATGGCTGATAATACTACAAGTGGTGGTCTAAACAACGAAGGTATGCAGATTCTTGTTACTAATAGAGCAGTACAGATGGCCCAGACTGTGTATAATAACTATGTATTTCCCTTCCTAATAAAGCAATTTGGCATAACTGATTGGGATTTAAAACTCCCTCCAAGCGAAGAAGAGGATGAAATCGCTTCTTTGAGAAAGAAAGAGTTAGAAGTTAGTATTGCCGCAGCCATTAAAAATCTAGGATTTGAAGTTGACATGGATGAAGATGGGCAATTTACTTATGAGAAGCCTGAACCTGTTGAAGAAGCACCAGTAGAAGGTGAAGACGGGCAAGGCGACCCTAATGCTTTAGCCGGTTCTAATCTAGACCAACGAGATTTAGATGAGAATATGCGACAAGTGGCAGAAGGGGGCAGTACTCCCCAAGAAAACCCTGCGACCACAAGAAATAAACCCTCTCTAGCACAAGGACCGGATAAGAGACTAACTGGACTACCAGTAGATGCCGGAAATCAGAATGTAGACCAAAGAACAGAAAGAAGGGTTGGTTAATTATGAAAGTAAATTCATTAAAGGCCGGAAAAAAATCCCGCCGAATTTTTGGGAAATTAAATAAGTAAAGGAGTAGTTAATATGTGGAAAAATATAATAAAAGAAAGTCGAAAAGAGAGAGATACTGATAAAGATTCAGATAGAGGCCTACTTAATCGAAGAATTAAATTAGTCGGCGGTTCAGATAAAGATAAGTTTGGAAGAATTAAAGATGTTAAAGATAATACTTTAGATTCTGAAGACTATGATGAATTAGCAGAAGGGACTAGAGAAGACTTAATGGATAAAGTTATGGATAAAATAGGTTCAATGTCAAAGGAAGAATTGATTAAATTGCTAATAGATACTCAAGGAGAATTGGAGATGGAAATATGAGCGAAGATATAAGACAAAAAGAAATAAGATTAACTAAAGAATTAGCACAAGTTAAAGCACAAAATCATAGTGCTAACAGTAATGAAGTTAAAAAGACTAAAGATATGACTATGGGCTTTCCTGCGGATAATACCCCTAAGCCTTCTCCTTCGTCAGCAGATATTCCTGATGTAGTTTCTTTGCCACCTAAGCGAAGAGGTAAGAAAGAAAACATTCCATTCTGAGGTGATTAAATGATTATAGAATTGTCTAAAGATAAGTCCTTGAGAACAGTGTTGTTAAAGGCAGACATAGATGATGAAACGATGTTATTAGTTAAATCAGACGCTACTATTACAGACATTAAAGATTCTTTAATTAAGAACATCTCTTCAAATAACTTAGTTACTTATAGGAAATATATTTTTAAAGCCGAGGAAGAAGAAGTAGCAGAAGATTCCCGAAGTGATGAAGAAACACGGGATGATGTTGAAGATGAGTTAGATGAGACTTTATCCACTACTTCTGCTGGTGGTGGAGGAACAGGTATTTCTCAAACCCAAGATTTAGATACAAGTGATAAAGAAAATGATGCTTATTATGAGCAAGCAGAATCTCGTAGGAAACAGACTGAACATAAAAGAATGTCTGCCGAAATAAAAAATATAAATAACCTACTTAATAAGACAAAAATATTAGCACAAAATATTGTAATTAAGAAAAGTAAGGCAACATTAACTGGTTATAAATTTTTAAATTTTGCTGCTTGGGTTGGCAAGAAAAATAATGAAAAAGACTCCAATACTTTAATTAATTTATTAACTATTCTTAAAAAAGAACCAACTTGGTTAAATACTAGGTATAAAAATCTTTTAACTTCTGACGGTAAATTAGAAATAATAGAAACTGCTAAAGGTACAACAACTAAACCAGTAGATGTTAAAAATATTGTAGATACATTAATAAATTTATCTAATAGTATGGTTACTATTGAAGGAACTAATGATAAAATGTCTTTTTATGATAGTTTAATTAATTTACATATCAATGAACTGGAAAAGAACCCAACCGTTAAACAAAATAAACCTTTATGGGCAAAAAACTTACGAAGAGCAAAAGAAATAGCACTATCTTCTGATAAGTCAAATGAAGACCTTAATAAAGACGCTAAAGAAAATATTGAAAGCATTCAAAAAGAACACGCTAATTTAAAGACTAAAGTAGAAGAGACTGAAGTACAGATTAAAATACTTGAGTCTTTGTTAGAGGGCGGCACTGATGGGATTATTGCTAGAAAGATAAAGAAATTAACAACAGGTGTTCAGCAATTATATGAAGACAGGTCTAAGTTTGTTGATTATCCAGAAACTTCTGACCCCAATGACCCTATGAGTGGGAAGAGAATTAAAGAAACTACAAGTGTTCCAAAACAAGGAGAAGAAGGCAGAATATCTGAACTAAGAGAATTAATTCAAGAAATATCTGAAGGAAAGGTAGATGTTATAGAAGAAACAACTGAAGAAATACAGAAAGACCTAGAAAGAGAACAAAATAAACTAATAAAGGTAAAAGAAAGTATTGAAAGGATAAATCAATTTGAAGGAGAATTAACTGCGTTCTTAGATATTTATAAGGATTTCCCTGATTCTCCTAAACTTACCACAGGAGTAGAAGGGCAATATGCTCTTGGTCGCCCAAAAGAAGATGCTGAAGGAAAAGTTGACCCTGATAAAGTAGCCGAGTATGAAGAGGAAGAAGAAGGCCGAAAAGATGAAATGGCTGCTAAAGAAAGATGGGATAGAGAAAGTAATAAATTAACTGATTTAGGTAATACTATTGAATCTATTTATGTTACTTTAAAGAAAGTGTCTAAGATATTAAAGAAACTTGACGATTTTGAAGCCGAAGAGTTTAAAGAATGGGTTTCAGGTAAGGCAGGTTCTAGACCAACTATTTTAGAAGTAGATAATGTATGGCTACAAGCAATAAGTAATGATGGTAATGTTTTAGATACTTATGACAATAGAGATATTGTTCAAATGGAAAAACTATCACATCAATTAGTTAGAAAATATGAAAAATTAGATAAGTTAAAAGGAGCATTAAGAAGTTACTTGAGGAATTAATATGACATGGGATTACTACGGAGAAGGAGAAGAATTTATTCTTAAAGAGAAGAAACAAGTACCAAAAAAGATACTTGATTCTTTAGATGCTAAAGGTAGAAAGAAACTAAAGAAAACCTTACAGTCAGCAGAACCCACCGAATACTTTGGTCAAGACTTTACTAAGTTAGGAGAATTAATAGACACTCTTAAAGAATTAGACTTAATGAAGGCCGATAAGAAACTAAATAAGAAAATGAAATCAATGGGTGAGAGGAATCTTGATATAGTGGCTACGGCAACGAAACTCCGTAAGGAGTACGAATTACTCTTCAGACAATTACAAGATTTAATTCATCCAAGAGGCAAAAAGGAGGAATCCAAATGACAGAAGAAAATACAATCAATCAAGAGATGTTAGAGATAGTAAAGGCTCTAAGTGCAAAAGTGGAATCATTAGAAAGGACTTTATATGCTAAGGATAACATATTAATGAAGGCTGGTTTAGTTGTAGCCGAAAGTCCTTCTCCTTTAATGGATAATAGTACTACTTCAATTAATGTAGACGATATGGATTGGTCTGATATTCATAAAATGGTAGAAAAAGCAGGTGGACAATAATGCCGGAAAGAGTAACAAAAGAAGAAAGAACAATTAGTCTAGCCATTGAGAAGGCTAGAAGTGCTAAAGAAGAATTACTATTATCGTTAGAGAATAATCGTAATCCTGCTGATGATGAATTGGATATAGTTAAACTAAAACGGCCAAAGGCTCAGAAAGATACAACTAAGTTTGAAGAAAACAAAGGGCCAGTAAATGAACACGGCTATGCCGGAGAAGTCACAGAATTTAAAAAGTCTTTAGATATTATTAAATATACAATTCGAGGCGAAGGCGGAGTAAAAGCAGATAAAACTCAAATTAGAGAAGTTGAGTTGTTAATTAGACAGGTTGAAAAAGACCTAGATAGAATGCTTGCTGGACTTAAAGACGGCAGCATTGGTCAAAAAGAGTTTCAAGAAGAATCTCAAAAACTAATTCGTGAATTTAATGTTGATGGTATATTAAAACCTGTAAATAGATTTAGGTGAGAGGACTATGAATCTCTCTTCCATAGAGAAAGATAAGCAGCCTTCTCAAGAAATACTTCGCTTATTTGAAAAGACTAGAGTAGCCTATCTTTCTGCGAAAACAGACCCTAGTGAATATGGGGGCCGTTGGCGTAATATGGTTGATACCATTAGAGAATCTTATAATGAAATAGATGCCGCAAGTAAAGAATTAAAGGAAACTATTAATGAAACTTTACTAGATGATAAAGAAATTAAAAACCCTGCATCTGAACAAGCAAAGGAATTATTTGAAGCAATTAAGTTAATTAGATATTCTTCTCATTTAGTAGACGACCCTTTTGCTAAAAGATTTACTGATAGTGTACTTGAGGAATTATTAAATAATCCTGAAAGCATGGTTAAATTTATCCATTATGCGCTAAGGCATGATAAAAAAATCATTAATCCTTCCATTTACGCTGTTAAAAATCTGGAACCTGACGATATTACAGTGGGTCTTACCGGACTTGACCTAGAATCAGAGGACATAGCCCTCTATATTATTGAGCATTACGGGGATGGAAAAGACTCAAAGAAGGTCGAATCTAAAGTAAAGGCTGGCATGGATTTATTAGAGTTATTAATTTTATCTAAAGAAGATGAAGAAGACTTAGAAGACTTAAAGGATATTAAAAAGTCTAAAGATGAAAAGTCTGAAACCGAAAAAGCCATCAGTGACTTCGTAGTACCTAACAAACCTATGTATAGAATATTTGAAATAGATGATATTAATGAATTAAAAGGATTTAGTGGCCAATGGTTTGTTCAAGAAAAATATGACGGTATGAGAATCCAATTACATAAGATAGATAATAATATTAAAATATATTCTTATAATGAGAAAGAAATCACTAGCAAGTGTAAAGATATAGTATCTGAATTAAAGAAAAAACATTTCGGTGACTGTATATTAGATGCTGAATTGATTCTATTTGATGATGATGAACCATTACATAGAGCAGACACTATTGCTCATGTGTTTAAAGGTAAATATAAAGATGCAGAATTAAAATGTCATGTATTTGATATTATTAGACATAATGACCAAAATATGGCAGAAGAAGAATTAACAGAAAGAATGAAGACTTTGTTTAATAATTACTCTTCTCGTTCTACTGAACATCTAGTGTTCCCTTCTAAAAAAGATACAAGAGAAGCAGATAGTCTTAAAGATATTGAAGAATATGCGAAAGAAATCATGGATATGCCTACTTCTGAAGGAGTAGTTATTAAAGACGCTACTTCTACATATTATATCGGTACTAAAAAGAACCCTAAGTGGATTAAATGGAAGAAGTTTGTGGACTTAGATGTAATAGTATTAGATAAAAAGAAAACTAAAAGTAATCTATATTCTTATACTGTTGGTATTGATATTGGCCCGACTGAAGAAGAAGGAAAGTACATTAAGGAATTACAGGGTAAAAAATATATGGATGTAGGCAAAGCCCTCAATACTAAAATATCTGTTGATGTAGGAGATATTATTAGGGTTAAAGTAGATGAAGTGAAGAAATCTGGAGAAAGGTTCACTTTATATTCAGCAAAGGTTATTGAAATACCCGAAGTAGATATGCCAGATAAGTTAGTTACTTTAGAATTGTTGGCTAAAGATACCAAGAAGTCATTAAACTATGATGTAAAGGCTTTAGAAAAAGGAGTTCAGGTAACTGATTATATTCATGGTGAAGCCACTATTATTATTAAATCTGATTTAGACGGATTCACTATTTATGGTTTTGAAGAAGATAATTTAATGTCTAAAAATGCTTTAAATGATTTAGATATGTGGAAATCTAAAGTAGAAGAAATAATGAAAACTAAACAAAGTAAATTAACTGTTACTATATTTAGTTATTTAAAAGAAAATGGAGCAAAGACTCCTAAAGAAGTTCATAATTTCTTAGTTAAAAATTCAGGTTCTCTTTATGAAGATGTACTAGACTCTAATAGCAAAAAAATAAAAGAGTGGTCTGATAATAGAGACGGCCTTTCCTTTGAAGAAGGAAAGTTATTTGCTGAACATGATAAAATAATGTTAGAGAATGACAATATTATGAAAGCATATAAAACTCCTAGTGAGCATCAATCTGGGCAATTTAAGATATATTCTAGAAAAGATGATAATGTTAACATTGTAATGAAACTAGGTGATGAATCAATTAATTGGAATGTTGATTTAGAAGACCAAAAAGAATTATTTGATTTATTCGGTAAAGCAGGTAAATACCCTGCGGAAGTTGCTAGAACCTTTGAAAGAGAAAAGGTGATTGATTCTGGAAAGGTTAAATTAGGCGTTCAGAGACATGGTTATCACGAATACTTTTTAGAAGGGAATAAATTTGAGACTAAATTACATCTTAGAGTAGTACCTGTAAAGGGTAAGCAGATGTGGCTTGCTTGGACCGGCTACAAACAAACACCGGCAGATAAAGAAAACGATGATGGGCTTTGGAATATCTATGAAGATAAGTATAACAAATTAACCATACCTAGCGAAGACTAGGCGTTCTTTATATAGTGGAAAGGATAAGGAAGGGTTGAGGCAAAATGTCACTTCTAATGAAGAGATACAACCACACCGAAGATTTAAGGATATTAAAATCAAATGATTCTTTAATGATTGGTGGATATGCTTCGATTGAAATTGTAGATAAACAAAACGATTTAATCACACTCAAGGCACTTAACGAAGCAGTACACAAATATATGGAGAACCCAAAGTTTAGAAATGTAATGACTAATCATTCTAATGTTCAAGTTGGGGAAGTAATAAAATCATATAGAGATAATAATGGTAGACTTTGGAAAACAGAAGTAGATGATGTAGGATTCTTTGTAGTTATTAAGTTAAGAGACGATATAGAAAAAGCCAAAGAAATAAATAGAGGCATTAGAAAAGGTTCATTAAGGTCATTTAGCATTGGAGGACAGGCTATACATAAAGTAAAGAAAACTAATCCAGAACTAGGCGACTATAATGAAATAAGTAAATTAGAACTACATGAAGTAACAATATGTGAAAAAGGAATAAATCCAGAAGCACGATTTGATATATTAAAACAAGACAAAAAAACAGAGGCGAACAATATGAGCAAACTAGAAAAAGCACTGGCAGAATTAGATTCCTTAATGGATGAAGTTAATTCTCTTAGGAAAGAAGATGATGATGAGAAAATGATGCCTGACGAAGAGAAGGGTATGCCATTGGACGAAGAGAAGGCTGAATACGAGGCTGACGATGAAGATGAAAAAGCAGAATATATGGACGATGAAAGCAAAGCCATGCTTTCTACTCTTGATGCTGGTGGTATCGAAATAGGTGAACCAGCAGATAGAGTAGTTATTGATAATGGTAAGCCACGAAGTTCTGATTTGCCTGTTGTTAAAGCATTTAACAATGATGAATTAGAAACACTTGATTTGTCAGTTGGTAATGTTGAGAAGGCATACGAGGCTTTCCGTCAAGAACAACTTGAAAAGTTGGCTTATGACAATCTGCAAAAGCAGTTTGAAGGCCGCTTTACTAACGAAACTTCTTCAAGAGAAACTGTTATCGCAAAAGCAAACTATGATGCTGCAAGCGAAATTGCATCTCTAAAGAATGAATTTACACTACTACGCAAATCTTTAACTGCTGAAAAGAATACAATTATTAAGGCACAAGAAGATTCACAAGTACAACTCCCAAGCATGGATGAATTGGCCGAAATGGACTGGTCAGAGATTCATAAGATGGTAGGAGGTCAATAATATGAGTTATATTAACACAATAGCAGATTTAGAAGCACAGACATATGGAATAACAGGCGGAGCCTTTGGTAATCAACTATTGAAGGCTGCTGGTGGATTAAGCGGTATTCATGGCGCACATGATTCTGCTGCACAAACATCCCCTACAACTGGTATTAATGGTAATCTTTACAACCAACTATACGGTCAAAAGGTTTGGTCTATGCTAAATAGAGAGTGTAATGCACTATCTATTATCGCAAAGCGACCTTATACTTCTAGTGGTTGGAGAGTTCTTTCAGAGCGTCCTGCTGGTGGAAGCGGTAATTCTCTTTCTGTAGGAGTTACAGGAGATACTTCACTAACTTCTCTTGGTAGTTCTACTCTTAGAGCAGACCTAATTGGTGGAGTTCCAGAGAATGCAGGATTAAATACTGCAAATGATGGTCTAGGCCCAATTGCACCTACTTACACTACACTATTTACAAGCCCTAAAATTATCGCTCATCAATTTGATTTCAGCGAATTGGCTATGGAAATGGCACAAATTGACGACGGTATCGGTGATATTAGAGCGCAACTTCGTGAAGATATGGGTAAGCACCATGCAGAAGTACAGAACCAAATGCTTGTAATGCCTTTGGAAAACTATGATGCAGGTTCAGCAGTTGCTACATCAACTGTTGCTAACATTGATAGAAACTATACTTCTCTATACAAGGTTATCACTTCTACTGCTGAATTAGAGGCTATGGAAACGGCAAACCTTCTTGGTGATGCTGACGGAACAGCAACAAGTCATATTTATGGTTCAGACAGGGATGCAGGTTCTTTCTTGGATTCAGCAGTTTCTTTCGGAGCAACATACGCTTCAACTGCTGCTCGTCAAATGACTCTAACTGTTCTAAACAACATGATTAGAGATTTGAGAGTTGCTGGTGGTTCACCAAAGGTTATTCTAACTGGATATGATACGCTACAAACTCTTTCTGACCTATTACAAGCACAAGAACGCTTTATGGATAGAAAAGAAATCGTTCCAACAGTGAACGGTGTTCGTGGTGTTAAGGGT
>Ga0114997_10002722_pt1 | contig 14158 bp, 10 predicted proteins | sample ArcticOcean_MG_C_2_FD_87045 | JGI IMG/M metagenome (GOLD analysis project Ga0114997, IMG submission 87045) | Marine microbial communities from western Arctic Ocean - ArcticOcean_MG_CB4_136 | ecosystem: Environmental > Aquatic > Marine > Oceanic | place: Arctic Ocean: Canada Basin | collected... | reverse complement strand
GACAAGTCGGCTCCCGGAGCCTCGCGCGTTCGTGGCTCCATCAGAGTTCCGCCGACGGGCAGGCCCCGTGTTGCTTAGGGCCCTGGAAGCGGACACCGACCGTAAAACTGTGTAGCTAGGTGTGGGTTCCCTGGGAGACATATGAGAAAGTCGGTCGCTAAGCGGGGTCGTGTGGGGATTCAAGTGAGTCTTGCATTTAAGATCTGTGTACTTAAAATGGGTCTCCACTCTGACAAAAACAATGGCGTGAAGGCCCAGCTCCGCACGAGATTCCCCCAGGCCTTCAAGGAGTTCGACGACTTGGTGGAGGCGAGGAACGCCTCCAGGGCCACTAGGGAGCAAGCTTACGCCTGCATAGACGGCAACGTCATCATGATGGCGGTGCCAAAGGCGGCAACGACGCTGGACTCCTACATCGCCATCGTGTTCAGCAGCCTGAAGAAGGCGATCGCTACAACCATGCTGACGGTGGTGGTGTTCGACGAGCCGGACACGCTCACGGAAGCCAAGCTCCAGGAGCAGGCCAAGCGGGACTCCCGGAGCCTGGCGACTGCGGTCAACTCAAGCCAGGATCTGCGGCCGTCTTCGCTCAGCGACGAATACGACAAGCAGTACATTTCCGGAGTGCAAGACGTGCACGAGCTTGTGTTCAGTCGCAAGAGCAGGATGCGCTTCTTCGACGAGGTGGCGGTGACCGTCATGGACAGGCTGAAGGCCCAGATAAAAAAGTGGAACGACTCTGGGCACGCGGGTGGACACGTGGTGTTCGACGGCATCGACGCCAGGGGAGCGGACAGGCCCTCTGGCGAGGCCAGGGCTCCGGGGCTGCTCTCGTCCTCCGAGGAGGCGGCGCAGCTGTTTGCCAGGGACTTTGACATCGGGGAGGGAGACCTCAAGCTGGCCTTTGTGGGGAGGACGATGCGGGGAGTGGCGACCAGGGAGGGGATCATGAAGGACGCGACGCTCGGCCTGACCTGTACGATTGACACCGACAGCTTCGCCATAGAGCTCATCGAGGAGGCCAAGCGCCACTGCCACTCGGAGACTACTCCCGTGAACACACTCCTCTGCATGCGCGAGCGGGCGAAGAGGGGACTTGCCGACGAGGACAACAAGGCCTTCTACCTTTGCTGCGACATCGCCCTGCTACACGAGCTCCTGAAGCGGCACATGTGGGGAACGTGCCGCAGCCCCACTCCTCTGGACCACCGCGCCGCGATCACACTCATGGCGGCCGGGTGGGCATTGTGCGGGTGCGACTTTGTGGAGCTCAAGGGAATGCGGTCCGACGTGGTGTTCGAGGCGATGCCGGAGCTGGTGAAGACCCGGACGGACAGCCTGGACAAGATGAAGTACGCGTGGACTGGGAAACGCGAGGACCTGCTGGAGACCCACCTTCCCATGAAGGATCTACTCGTTATGTGTGCCTCGCGCCTGATGGACATCCCGCGCATCAAAAAGGACAAGGTGCCGGGAATCCGGTCGCCTAACGAGATGGTTTTGAAGCAGACCAGCTGGCTGAGCAGCTACTGGAATGGGTGGGAACACAAGGGGAATTTGGAGGATTTCGGATACTTCCGTCCGTTTGCGTAGTGTGGGGTACTGTGTCGGCGCCCGAGAGGGTCGGTACCCAGCGGAGTCTTAGCCGACGCAAAACACATTTCTACTAAAAATCGGTGCACACACACTCGGGTCTGAAACCCCACGCTACCAATGTGCATCGTTGCACCTTCCGCCACCAACACATGGGCGCCGACCACCGGTCCCTGGGCGCCGACCACAATTGAAACAATGGCAGAGGATATCGGCAGGGTCGCCAAGGAGGTTGGGTTCGATAACCTAGAAGACATTGACAAGGAGATCACCCTCATGGGCCAACACTCCATTGGTGCCGCAAGGCCCACACGCAACATCTTTGAGGTCACTCTGGTCGACACGACATCCCGCCCTCGCAACCACCCTGTCCGCTTCAGCGACTGGTCGCAGCCCAAGAAACGACGCACCACTACGTTCAAGCGCAAAAGACATCTCACGAACAAGCAGTCATACAAGATGTTGTGGTGCACGGAGAAGCTGGCAAAGCCCACGTTCCGCCCCGCGGAGCTGCAGAAGCTCGGAGACTGCGACCACGTCTGCTTCTCTACCGCGGAGTACGACGGCATCGACTGGCTAAGCGCTAGCGACACCGACGACTTGTTAATCTCGGACCTGTACTAGGCGACTACATGCTCTCGGATCGTGATGTCGAGGAAGTCGCATCTCTCGTTGTTTTCCGGGTGGGATGCTGATGGGTTGTAAGTCCATCCGAGCGGCGTCCTGGCGCACCAAAGCTGACAGTGGTGACTGAGCACCCTGTCGCGGGACGCCGCTTGGATGTTGACAATTCCCATCGCAGCAACCACGTCTGCGATAGCCTCGCCGTGTGTGGATGCTCTGTAGTGTCGAAGCAGATTCTGGTATTGTGGTGTTTTGTAGGGCGTGTTGAGGGTGAGATGGGCAAGCTCGTGCGCGATGATGAGAAGTCCCCTTGACATCAACGACTCGTCGTCGTACTGGCTGTCCAGCCACGGTCTGTGTGCCATTCCCAAGAATAGCACGCTGCACTTGAGACTAGGAATCATGTAAGCGTTGATAGTGGTTGCGCTGTAGAGCGGAGGGTGGTCGCAAGGGTCGGCTCTCTGTAGACTAAGTCCAACTATTCGGTCGAGGAACAGCGCTCTGGATTGTTTAAGAGCCATTGTAAAAAGTCCATCGGTGCTTGCGATCTGTGGGTCCGGAACTGCGCGGGCGATGCCTCCCCACGAGCCCCTGGGGGCACCGGCGATGCGTATTCCAGCACCCTTAACATCGTCGGCCACGAGCTGTGGGTCTGTGAGCACCTCCATGATTGGCGATGCCACGACGGCTGCCGCCACACCGTTGCGTATTTTCGCGAGCAACGGCCGCATCCTCTGATACAAGCCGTCGTCGATGGTTGCGTGGAAGCGTGCTTCGTCAACGTGGTCCGGAAACATCGTGCGCATAAAGTTGAGACAGTCTGCGTCCCCGTTGCCAGTTGCGGATCCCCCGAGCTGGGATAGTGTGATAGTGCTTGCGTTGATCACAGTGGCGTTGTCCACGGTGAGCTCGTCCGTCTCAACATGCAGCCTTCCCACGGCGTCTGCCCTCGCCCTTCGCGCCTTTATGCTGTTGAGCTGCCCGTTGGCGAGTCCTCCAACGACATCAACTTGAGACATGAGCGAATAGGAACAGTAAGCGGCAACGCCGCGCAGGTAAGATCGCACATTCTCCACCGGAGCATACTCGTGGTAATACAGCAACGAATCGAGTGTGTTTGTGTAGTAGTAAGTGGAATTTAAGGAGTACCCCACACTTTGCATACCAGTCGCTCCTCCGAGAAGATGGAGCATGTCCGTAGCGTTTATCGCAGGGGTAGATAAGGACTGAACGAGCGACGTTACCTCCCGCGTTGCGGCCTCCGCCTCCACCTGCATGCTGCTGGGCTCGCCCACAATCTGAAGCGCAGACGCCAGCACCCCGGAACTGAAGGCCACTCCGTCGTAAACATCTAGTACAAACGAGCCGGAGCTTGACAAGTACGTTCCGATGGACACAGAGTTGTCGCAGTGGTAGGATGCCAGGAGACCACTCGCCCTCAGAACGTCCTCCCTTGTTACGACGTTCTCCACCTGGCTCGCAAGGCTCTGGTATGCGAGCGCGGAAGAAGCGCGGATTGCAGATGTACCAATGTCCACTGTTCGCCTGCACTCCGCCCTGAACTTGGTCATGGCGTCCTTGGCTGTGCGCGGGCTTTGTGTGCTGGAGTTCTCTGCGTTATGGAGCGCCTGCAGCCAGTGGCTGTGGTCTTCCATGCTCCTGTACACGACTGTACCAGATAAAGACGAGATTCCGCCCGCGTCGAGCCACTTCCCACATGCTTGTTGGTGGGGTGTAGAAGCCGACGAGTCCATGATGTCGGTGTTTATCGCGTTGGGGAAAGGATAGTAAGGCACACATTCCATACGCTTTGTAAGTGTTGAGTACTGCCACCTGTCGCCCGGAGAACACACGCCCTGCAGAAACCAAGTGTGTGCCACAGAGCTGATGTCGACATTGTAGACGACGTCTACAGACGCGACCACGTCGTTGGTGAACCCACAGAATGAGCTTTGCGTCGGTGTGCACTTCCCCTCAAACTCGCACGAGGTTGCAGCGTTGCAGGTTACCACACCACAGAAGACGGAACAAGCTATTCCCCCGCAAAGGATGAGGATGAGCTGGTGCGTGGCCGAAGAGTAGTATGGTTGAGCCGGTTCGAGCAACAGGGACTGCTTCCTGAGGCGCTCAAGGTCCCCGGGTGTGTCTCTCAATGACATGGCCTCTCGACACTTGCTTGCATTAAATGTGATATTCCAGCGGTTGCTATGCTAGCACCACGTCAAATCAATGCGCGCTCCCGCGTGTCCAGAGCGTGTGATCACCGTCTAATGGCCAACTAACAACCAAATTGCCGAGTCCGTAGTTCGGGTTCACAATCTTTCCTACACCAGACCCTACTCTCACAGCCTCGGACACGTGTGCTGGGAACATGCGCCGGCTCTTGTTTAGTAGCCGTGTCTGGGGGGCTAGCGGCTCAAGAAGACGCCCCAACACACCGTCAGTTTCCGAGGAGGAACACATGAATTGGTATAATGTATTGGTTGCTTTAAATGCTTACCATATTCTTCGGGAAACTACTTGTGAACAGAAGCTACGGCGTTCTTGAGTAAATCCGCACCGCTGAAATACGACACCAACAGCATGAGTACGAGGAATACGATGTTGCTGCAGACGATTACGACGGACATTATATTGAACACGAGATAGGGGAACCCCGCGAGAAACACTGCTGTGAACAACCCGTCGATATTGATCCAAGCTAGAGTTCCAACGAGGCGGCTACTGCCCTTGCCGCCAATGAGTACTTTGTGCTTGAGGAGGACGGGCATGAAGCACCCGAGCAGACAGCCGAGCACGATGGCCACCAGGTCAAGGACCCAGAAGGCCGGATCCACGTTCAAGCCGGCCTTGGCGATTTCTAGCGCAGCTGTGCCGAGAGCCACGCCTAACAGATCTGCGAGCGAGTACATGTGTGTCAATCACTCAGTCGGTCACTCAGTCGGTCACTCAGTCGGTCACTCAGTCGGTCACTCAGTCGGTCACTCAGTCGGTCACTCAGTCGGTCACTCAGTCGGTCACTCAGTCAGTAGTGTCGCGCGTGCCTGAAAATGTGTTTCCAAGGCCAGACATCATGTCGTCTGTTACAGTGTGAAGATGAAGGAGAATTTTCTTCTTTTGGGCCGCATCGGTGGTAGAGGTCATGTCGTTGTTGAACCTGCTCATCAGTCCGGCGGTAACCTTGGAGCCAAAGCTATAGAACAATGGATCGAGGGCACCCATGCCATAAAAGAGTCCAAAGTTGTCCAGGAACCCAAAGATGAGTCCAAGTACAAGACCTCCATAGAGGTTCCAGAACACTTTGGTGTCGGGATACCCAAGGAACTTGTCCATCTTAAACGTGTTCTGCGACTCAATCGAGCACGTCGTGTCTGTGTAGTTGGACACCAACTGCACACCATCGACGTATGCGGCAAGCGCCGTGATGTTCTCGGTTGCCACTCCGTGGACGTGAATGCCCCACATGGAGATGAGAACGGCAAGCGAAATGAACACAATGCTCACAAACGCGGAAAACACAAAGCACCACATCGTAGCTTTTGTCGCGCTCGGATATGTATACTCGCGAATCGCGAGATCCAGTGTGCTTTCATTATATTCTGCATCGTAAAGATCGCCTGCCGCCTTAACGAGGTCCAGGTATGCGCGCATGATCGCCTGCCCAGCGCTTCCTTTGATACTCTTATTACCCTGCAATTTCAATTGCACACGAGCAAGCGCAATACTTTCAAACTTCTCTACAAAATCGTCTTTAGAGCCATCCTTTTGCCCCACCAGTGCCATGAATGATAGACGCTGATCATATGGCTGCTTCATATTGATCTCAAATTGTCTGGCCCTCGTCGTCCACTCTTACTATGTAACACTATACCAAGCACCGTGTCATATCTTCTTACGAAACGAAAGTGCAGCTCGGTTCAGAGACTTCCGCAAAGGCGACGCAAGCTACGGGAATCCCCGATCTGTCTGACGCAGACACGGCCAAACGGACGCAGACGCAGCAGGTCGCTTCCGAGGGTCTGGCGCTCAGGCCGTCCCCGTGATGCCCTCCAGGAAGGCAAGAAGACACTTGCCGTGGGGCTCGGTCATGAGCTCCAGGTTGAAGCGGGAGATCCCGATCGCCTTGTCGTTGAAGTAGTTGGAATCCAAGCCCTTGACGAGCGCGACGATGGCAGCGTCCCACTTGTCCGAGTTGACGCGAGACAGGATGCTGTGCACCTTGCCGATCCCAAACTGCATCGAGATCATGCCCTTGTCAAAGTCACTCATCTTATCGGGAACCTCGCTCATGTTGGCCACGTCCTCCATCTCGACCTCGGTGATGTCGGGAGCGGCGGGCGACTTGGCGCGCTTGGGGCTGTGGTCCTCGTCGACTGCCGACGCCTCCTTGCGCGACCGCTTGTCGCGACCCATTGTCATGGTCTGCTTGGGAAACTCCATGTCCTTGAGGTTGGTGGTGACCATCACGCTCTTGTCAAAGCCCGGGAGCCCGTTCTTATTGACGAGATCCTCCAAAGAGTCCCAGATTGAAGACTGGCAGTTCTTCTGGAAGGCAGAGCACGCCGTGTGCCAGGCCGACCAGTCCGTGCGCGGCTCCTCGTCATCAGAGACTCCCACCAGGGCGTCCTTGTCAAAGCCCGACTCATACATGTGGTGGGCAATGTCTGGCAAGAAGTCCTCGTGCGAGCGCAGGCGGATGCTACGGCCTCCGCCTTTCTCGTCGGAGGCACCGATGCCGCGCTTCTTGTTGGTGGCAACGTAGAAGTTGCCCTCCACCTTGGAAGTGGGGCTTGGGTCGCTGGGGTCAACGTTGTGCACCAGACCGAGCAGAGGAAGGTACTGCACGCCCTCCGGGTAGTGGAACCACAAAGAGAAGGCAGCGCCCTTCGCCTTGCCGGTCTCGTCGAACGCAGGGATGCCAACAACGATGTCCTTGCCCGGGATCAGATTGGGGTGAAGCATGTCGAGGAAGTTGAGCATGGCCTCCGGGTCCACCTGGGTGGGGTCGTCATCGCGCATGGCAAACAGGTTCTTGCTCTCAACGCCGTTCTTGTCCATGTTGCGCAGAAGCTCATTGTAGCATGCCTTACCCATCGCCAGGTTGTAGGCAACGCGATCGGAGAACTCGCCCGAGGCAATGGCCGCCTCAACCTCGGCGTCGGTCTTGACAATCGTGCTCAGCTTGAGAGTAAAGGTCACAGAGCCGTCGGCGTTCTTCACGCACGAGCCCTCTGGAAGCTTGACCTCTGGCATGATCACCTGGGTTCCGCCTCCGCAGCCGTCGCTGCCGAGGCTGCGGTAGACGTCCACGATGATGAGCCGGGGCTTTGGGACGTACTTCTCCGGGTGGTGGATGCCGTCAAACATGGAGGCCTGGCATGGGATGGTGTCCGACGGGATCAGGTACTTGTCGCCCTCGCCAAGGCATGCAGGATTGATCGGGTACATGTAGCAAACGCAGGTGTCGGAGGAGGCCGGAAGCAGGTCCATCTTGAGCGTAGATTTGTCTTCGAGGTCGATGACGTACTGCTGAACGTTGTCGCAGTCGACGTCGTGGCGCGCCTTCTCCAGGGCCTTCATCGCGCCAGTGAGCGCCCGAGTGGCGGCCGCATCGTGGGCGCCCTTAATCGCGGCAGCGTAGTCAAAGCCAAGGCACATGGTTTTCTGCAAACAAAGGTCGGCGGGCGGTCGGTGCCCAGGGGGTCGGAGCCCAGGTGGTCGGCGCCCAGGGGGTCGGCGCCCGGGGCCGGTGGCGGAAAGCGAGACGGTGGCAGTTGGGCAAGGAGCACTGCGTGTGCGCACGTGTGTTGGAACGTTGTGTGCTTCTGTTTTGCCGGTTGTGCAACGGTCGGCGGGCGGTCGGTGCCCGGGGGTCGGCGCCCGGGGGTCGGTACCCAGGGGGTCGGCGCCCGGGGGTCGGTACCCAGGGGGGTCGGTACCCAGGGGCAGTGGCGGAAGGCGGGACGCCGCGGGATGGCTGTGTCTAGCATGGAGCCCACCTCGTGGGTTGCTTGCTTGGTGCTCGGGTTTGTGTGTGTAACGTTTAACCGTTACAAATAGGGTCAAATGTACCGAGTACCGACCTACTGGGCGCCGACTGGTCCGGAAAAAGCGGACCGTGTCCGGACCTTTTCGCCAAGGTCGGCGCCCTGGAGCGACGCCCATAAAAACGCCGCTTGAGCTCGACACCAACCTCATAAGACTAATATCAGGGTATCGTTGTCACACATCTCTTACACATGAACGACAATCCCGAGTTGTGCGATGGAATCACTGTCGTGAACACGCTAGAAGAAAGTACAACACACAAAACCTTCAGTCTGAGCGACATCAACAAGAACATCCCCGACAACTGCTACGAGTTCATGCAAGAGGGGGACGAGACCCCGCTTGCATTCATCTGCCAAGAGTGCGACGAGGGCATGTCGGTCGATATTGCGCTGACGAAGCCCGCGAGTGAGCTGGAAGATTGGATGAAACACTTTCCGGACTATGCTGTGTGGGAAGAAGAAGATGGAATCGTGAAACACCTCAAGCACCTCGCACACACCCCAACGTCAAAGACCACACCCTCTCGTCCTGTCACTGTGCGGTTTGTTTAGGTGATCCGTCCTGGTCCCGCGCGTGCGTGACCGAGCCATTGCGTTGCACAGTCTAGGACCATGTCCGGACTTTTTGGCCGGTGCCAGGAACTCAGTCGTTACACCCTTAATTGGTAGTTGCACCCCTATTAGGCAGGTGGTCCACCCTTTTCGCTATGGTCCGACCACGTTGGGTGGTCCACCTTTGGTCCGCCTTTTGCTCAGAAAAAGTCCGAAAAAGGTGGACCGAAAAAACCATTGTCCGGACATGGTCCGGAAAAAGCGGACCGTGTCCGGACCTTTCTCTGAGATGTACCCCAGGAGGTGTCTGTCGTCCCGTCCCTCTGTGAGCTGGCCGAGATTGCCCTGCAGACGGCATACGAGATGGTGGGAGATGCGGCGGTTTCCCACACCAGTGGACCACAACGGAGAGTTGTGTCGGGTGTTCCGCAGCAAGCCAGCGGTCGAGTAACCTCGCTAGGCACATTGCGCTAAATGCTGTACGTGTGAGGACATGATCCTTAGCAAATGTCGGTTTCTGCGCGGGGAGCCGGGAGGACTAGGAGGCCATTTGACGAAAACAGGTGCTACGACCGTCTCACAAGACTGGAACAGATTCTGTGGTACGACACGTCCCGGGTGTATGTCCCCACGGGAAGTTTCGTGGTGAACAGCCAGTACGTGCAAGACCTTCTCACTCCTCTGCTCACGGAAAGAGACCCCGGTGCCCCACCTACCGTAGCGGAGGTTTTAACTCGCAAGTGCAGCAAGGACATGGAGGACCTTTGTAGCTACTTGGACGCGCTCGAAAAGGGTGGAGTAGATGGAGTACCTCGAAGCTTCATGTGTCCCATCGGTCAACATGCAATGCGAATACCAGTCGTTGCCGCGGACGGTCACAGCTACGAGAGGGCAAGCATCCTCGAGTGGTTTGACAGGGGGTCGGACAACAGTCCCATTTCAAACCTCCCAGTGGAAAGCAAGACCCTGGTCTACAACTACGCTCTGGCGTCCTCCATGGACGAGTGGTTCCAGAGCTACAGGAGCAGGGTTATTCGTGTCAGACATGAGACACACAGAAGTACGAACAACGAAACGCCGTACGTTGACCAGACTCTTAGATTTATCAGGACATCAGCCGACTAGCTTTGTAAAGACGATTGTTATAACCACAGTTCGCATGGTTTCAAGTTCGGTACACTACACACAGCGGGTAGTGTCTCCTTCGTCTCGCCATACACCGCAACTGCGTTGCAGAATCTAGACGTCCCAGGGTGTCATCACATCTTGAGACTGTGAATGTGTGCACAACAGCAACAGTGAGACACAGGTAAGTTTGGTTATGGGCAATGGTTCAAACTCGGTGCGTTCTCACAGGACGTCCAGTGTCTCGCCCTTCTTTGCAAAGCTGAGCGCGCGGCCGATGATCTTCGGCGAGGAAACCGAAGCAACAGCGATCGCCACCCGCCTCGGGTTTTGCTTGGCGCGGTGGCTGGGCCGGAAGTGGTTGCCAGAAGTAGCGACGATGTCACTGCTCGTGAGCGACCACTCCACCAAGTCGCCCGGCTGCAAGGGAAGGGACACGCGCTCTGAAAGAGAGGTGGGAACATGTGTATGAGACAGTGAGTTTGATAATGGGATGCTTACATGGATCGCCCCCCCCGACGTGTTGAGGAGCGTGGCCATGCCGCCGATGGAGACAGTGAAGAACTCGTCGACGTTGGGACCGATGCCGTCGTCCGGAGACCGCACGGACTTCGAGCGAGCGACGCCCGCGAAAAAGTAGTTCTTCTCGTCCTTCTTGGGAATGCACGCAGCGCACGCAACCACAGGCACCGCCGTCTCGGCAGCAACGTATTGCCGAAAGACAGCCGTCTTTTTCTTGCGAGCCAGACAGATCATGCCTGCGAGTCACACACGGTGCGTGTGAGACTCATGGGAGTTAGGTTCATCATGACACGTTGGAGAGGTGAAACGTGTTCTCACCAGGCTGAACAGTTGCCCACTCGTGGAAATGGGGCTTGTACTCGACGACAGATGTGTGATCAATCAGACTATTTTCGTCGGGTGCGGCTCCGAGATCTTGCGTGTTGATCGGTTTGCCGGAGATTTCCGCTGCGGTGAGCTGGTCCTTAAAAAGGGTGGAGAACTCGTAGGCATCCACTGTGACACGCGGGAGAACAAGAGGCCTGTGCTTGCCAAAGCAAATCTTGGTTGCGATTACGAGGTGTGGCCCAACCCTCTCGGGGAGAGAGTCAACTCGTCAAAGGGAGCTGCTATGCCGAATCTCGGTGATCTGAATTCCATTGCAATGTCCACATGCCCAAAGTCTTTCGGATGGAAAATGACGGAAGAAAAGCGCCAGTTGCTTCGGAATAAGCACCGCAAGGTCCTGTAGTGTGTGTTTAGGGTGTGGGTTAGAGTGTGGGTTAGAGAGAGAAGCAAGCGTACCAAAAGCGTTCATCACGACCTGTGGGCATTGCAAGATGTTGTTAGAACTGTGTTGTGAATCACAAGTTGCGCGTTGTGGGAATTCGAGGCATGAAGCAGCTCACCTCGCCGATGCGCGAGACCTGAACATTGAGCAAGGCAAAGACAACACACGAAACGTGTCAGTAAACAACCATGGATGTCGTGGACTTGAGTGGTACGGGTTCGAGTTGCATAAACCTCACCGGCTGGTAGCCACTGATCTCGGACATAGGAAGGTTCTGAGACACGGCGAACACACGATGAAAGAATGCAAAACGAATTCATGCGTGTAATGGTTTCAAAGGTGTGTTTTACCCTGTCTCCTGGACCTGCGTATGACTGGAAGTCTGACGCGGAGATCATGGTGTTCTTTCTGGTTGGCCCTGGTCGCGGAACGCCTCTAGGCAGCGCTGCGGCTGCGGTCTTTGCTAAGATGATACGGTGGCGGCCTTATGACAAGCATTTTAGCGAGGAGCAAACAGATCCACCCGCACCCAAACCCAAACGAAAAAGAAACTCACAAAAGAGGACAAAAGAGGAGGCAGATGCCTTAGACATGGAACTTTAAAAAGACACTGTACACCATGTCACTACACCCGTTAAGGATACAACAGATAGTTCAACTCTTCAGAGGAGGAATGGTTCTGTGTGTCTGGTCATTTCGAGGGTTGCACGGGTCGCTTTTTTCCGGCATATGCACCCCCCACGGCCTTCGTGGTGGCAACCAGCTTGGCCTTGTTTCGGGAGCTGCGACTAACGTGCCAATCGTTCATGAATGCGGCGTCGGCATTCTCCATGCTGATGAGCGTAGTGTGGACGAACGAGGAGAGCGCGCGAGCTCCCATGGGGTCCAGGCTTACAGATCCGCCTCCTTTCACACCGCTTGCCGCCTTGACATACTCCAGCTTTCCGTCGGTGAGCATCTTTGCCCTTGCCTTTTCCTCGCACTTCTTGATCACCCACGACACGGATTGCTCAACAGACCGCTCGCTGTGGTCATGGAAGTAGCCGCCTTCGCTCATCAGCGTCTTGCCAATCTGTTTGAGAGTTACAATCCCCCCGTCCTCTGGTATCATCCGCTGGAAGCACTTCATAATCACATAGTCCCTCTCGAGCTGCAGGGGTACCCTCGACTCGCGGGTGATGCCCGTGGCCGCTTCCACCGTTACCTCGGTGAGGTCGTTCACCATTTGAAAGGGGGTGATTGAGTCTGCACGGACGGAAGCGTACTCGTTCTCGCTGAACGGAAACGGGATCTGTGCACGCTCTGCAAAAGGACACAGAGCCTGCCTCTCGATTGTAGCCGCGCGGAACCTCATGTCGCTGCGGAAGCGGGCGACTGACGAAAGGAGGATGCTCGCCCTTAGGCGTCCGGGAACAAGAGCTCCCATGGCAACCGCCTTGCGCAGCGCGCAAAGGAAGCGGGGTACCCGCAGGGCTCGGCACGCTCGGTTTGTAACCACGAGCGAAAGATCGACGGGTGTGCTCGAGTGCGACGAGCCCCGAAGAGTGGACACGCACTCCGGAGAGACGATACGAAGTGCGGTCACGTTCTCGGAAGTCGACTCCACAACGTCCACTGCCGACCAGATCTCAGCGTCGTCTGGTGTGTTCATCTCGACGCGCAGCAGGTTCAGGACCGAAACACACGCAGCGCGGAATCGATGGGCCACGTCACCACACCGAAAGAATTCATTGATCATGTCCACAACACGCGACGACGAAGGAGCGAGACTGGACCCTCCGATGACGCGCCCGGTGTTCTGAACAAAGCAAGCCCTGAGTACCGAGGTAGACAGTCCGACCATTGCAAGCTGTTCGCAGAGGTGCCTGCGAGGGTAGGCACACACGTCTCGAGCGTGCGCGTAGTGCATCTGAAGGATGTCGATGAACTCCCTATTCTCGATGACTGCCGCGGCGATGGCGGCGAGAGCGCTTACGCCGGAGAACGCGTTTTCGATCTCCTTCTTGTGGGTTTGAACGATCAACGTTGAGTAGCGTGATTCGATGCCGCTTATTTTCGAGACCATGTCCTCTTTTGTGGACTGCTTAGACAAGATCATTTGAGTCAGTTCCCACGCGGCGCAGCTTCGAACCTTCATTATCTCCTCCATGACGGGGATGCTTGTCTGACCAGAGTCCATTCCGACGAGAGACGTGCAGACCTGGTCTAGGTTGACGACGAAGCTCTCGACCAATCGCTGGACATCGGCAGTGACCTGCCTCAGGTAGCAAGGGTCGTCGTTTAATTGGTTCTGCGGGTGTAGACGCCACTCGTGATGAAACTGCTGTTCTATGTCGAACATGTTGACATCCTTCTCTCCGCTTGAGACCAGGTAAGAGTAGAGCGTGTTGCCGCCGTGCGTATGTTGGAGCTGGCGCTGGATCTTGACGTGCTCAACCACAGCGTTCACCTCTCGGTTGTCGCATGTGTAAGGGACGCATGACATTACCCATGCCACGACGCGCGCCTCCTCCTTGGAGTGGCCGATCGGCTTGTTCTCGTCCCCGAGCGGGGTATCGCCCATCTCGGCCCACGTGAAGTCGGTCGTATGCTCGGCGCCCGCGTGCATGTCGGTGCCCGGCCCGGCGGCGGAAAGCGCAACCTTGTGCTGGGTGAAATAGCCAGTTTGCATGCTTGCTCTCTGTCTTGTTGGTTTTATTTTATTATTTTTTGGCCGTAGGTGCATGGGCGCCGATTCAGCGCAGTCGGCGCCCGCAAGGAGTAACGGTCCGTGACGACACTTCCTAATTGGGAATGTGGTCCACCCTTTTCGCTACGGGCCGACCACGTTGGACGGTCCACCTTTGGTCCACCTTTTGCGCAGAAAAAGTCCGAAAAAGGTGGACCGAAAAAACCATTGTCCGGACATGGTCCGGAAAAAGCG
>Ga0114997_10002721_pt1 | contig 14164 bp, 16 predicted proteins | sample ArcticOcean_MG_C_2_FD_87045 | JGI IMG/M metagenome (GOLD analysis project Ga0114997, IMG submission 87045) | Marine microbial communities from western Arctic Ocean - ArcticOcean_MG_CB4_136 | ecosystem: Environmental > Aquatic > Marine > Oceanic | place: Arctic Ocean: Canada Basin | collected... | reverse complement strand
ATGATAATTTATTAAGAGATTATAATGGATTGGAACAGAATAAAAAGATGATATCACAATAAAAATAAATGATTTATAGTTCCCTTTTTATAGTTCCCTTTTTATAGTTCCCTTTTTATAGTTCCCTTTTTATAGTTCCCTTTTTATAGTTCCCTTTTTATAGTTGCGAGATAATTATTGTTAAAGGGTTTAAAGATATTTATTTATTTCTAATGTCTGCGACTTTAATATATATTAGCCCAATGATGTGGATATAATTGGGTATAAATTAAAATATAATTTTGGTCGCCATCCACAAATTGTATATATGTTATTTTTATTTAATGACTTAATATTTGGAATATTATATCGTCTGGTAAATTATTCATTTGCTCGAACATTTTATATATTTATACTAAAATTGATATCCTTTTGTATCGAATTGTATATTCTAAATATATCATGAATACCGAAGACGAGGAGTGTATTTGTTGCTGCGAATCTTATAATAAAGCGAATAGAGAAAAGATAATTTGCGAAATGGGTTCTTGTGATTTTAATGCTTGTAAAAAATGTACTAGAAAATATATTCTCACAAATTCACTTGAAGCACACTGTATGAGTTGTAAGGAACGTTGGAGTCGTAAATTTATGATGGATAATCTTAACGTTTCTTTTGTAGAAAAGGATTATGCGGAACATATGAGAAAAGTATTATTGGAAAGAGAGAAGGCGCTATTGCCCGACACGATGCCTTTTGTAGAAACACACGTTCTTTGTACTGAAGAACAAAATAAAATTATAATACATAAAAAAGAGTTAGAAGAACTCAAAAATAAAATTTATTTTATTAATGAACAAATACATACTTGTAATCAAAATATTATTAGAATCAATCACACAGGATGTAAGGATAAAAAGAAATTTATATTTGGGTGCCAATATCCTAATTGTCGCGGCTTTCTTTCGACCCAATATAAATGTGAAGTATGTAAAAATTCCACTTGTTCCAAATGTTTTAATATTATGGACCACGATGAACACGTATGTAAAAAAGAAGATATTGATAGCGCACAATTTATTAAAAAGGATACACATCCTTGTCCTGGATGTGGTGAACGAATTCACAAAATAGATGGATGCGACCAAATGTGGTGTCCTACTTGTCACACCGCATTTGATTGGAAAACGGGAGGGTTTATTAAAGGGCGAATCCATAATCCAGAGTATTTTAGGTGGCAACAAGAACATAATATCAAATTGACCCGGGAGCCACAAGATGTTATATGTGGGGGGCTATGTCAATTCTTTCTGTTTAAACAAAGAGTGATGAAAAGAATATCGAGTAAGCAAGACGAGCACTTGATTCAGTCAATTTATCAACGGATCGCTGATATAACATATGATAGAATTCCGGTGCTTAGAGAAAATGTTAGAAGGTTTGAAGATAATAGAATTTATAGAATTCACTATATTTTGGGAGAAATTGACGAAAATGACTTTAAGAGGAGGATTTATATTAATAATAAAACGAAACAGAAAACGATTGAGATTTTAAATATATTTGAATTGTTGAGCGTTGTTGGAATTGAAAGTTTCAATCATCTTATGGATATTCCAATCGTACATGACAGAAATGAGTTTAATCTCGAATTAAATAAAATGGTAGAAAGATTTGAAGGAATACGACAACTTACCAATGAACGGTTTCAAGAGATTAGTAAAACATATAAGCACAAAGTAGACCAAATTAAATTAGATTGGGCTGTAACAAGAGATAAGTTTTAAAATTGTAACTAAAATTTATCATATCTACTTATAAACATATTTTCAATAAATTCGACAGTATTTAAATTTACTATATCAAATTTTTCTTTACTATTATAAATTATATTTTCTTCTTTATCGACTATTGATATGTATCCCTTTTTTAAATCATAATTAAAATCTATATTTGTGCCACCCATTTCCATAAAATCGGTTTTATTACGGGCGAATTTATAATTCTCATATCGTTTATATGATTCACTACCGGCCTTCTTTTCATTCTTTTCATTTATTCTAATTAAAAGACTCTTTTCCCGAAAATTCATACATTCTAGTTTTGGTATTGTTTTATATTTCTTTAAGTCTTTAATATTCTTAACAAAGTCGGGCACCTCTTGAATACCACGTCCCCTCTTTATATGAGACTTGCCTGAAAATATCAATTCTTCTATAACTTCGACATTAAACTTCTCGTCTTCTGTAAATTCTTTTTGGTCTATTCGATATGTACCTCTATATATCTTTCTATTAAATCTAGGATTTGAATGTATCTTGGGGTGTTTATCTCTATATATTTTATTTCTTATTGAGCCAAATCCTTCTACTTTATTTGTAGAATTATTCATTTCTATTATAAATAAACTACAACCTATACCAATTTCTTCCTTTATTTTTATTGGCGAACCATAAATGACTTTATCATAATTCTTTCTTTCTTTCCATTCTTTTAATTCCGTTAAATCTTCATTGAAATATCTATAACTACAAAGCGTGTAATTTCCCGATGTTGTCATTGATTTATTTCTTTTTATAATAAAATTATCTCTCAATTTTATTATATTCTTATATCAATATGAACTGCTTTAAAAATAACAATACCTTCACCGATAGTAATGATTATATCTCTAAAATTAGACAAAGAACTCTTGTTACTAATTTACAAACTAATAATAATTATACAAATGATATTTTTACTGGTAAGGATTGCAGCAATAATAAGTGTTGCGTAATTAGACATATTCAATCTCATAACCAACGCATTGATATTAAAAAGGGATTTAATTTAGTGACAAATAAGAATATTACAACCCAGAATGCTTATCCTTATCAAAATATGTGTTTCCATACGAACACCAATAGTAATAGCACCACGATTGACCCGCTTGCTTATTCATTTCCAAAGAATTATAATCAAGTAAATAATATTTGCAAATAATTAAATCATATTTTATACTAATGTAGTTATTTCTAATAAAACAGACCAATCCATATTATTTAAATCTATTTGTCTACCAAATTCATCTAGTAGCGATAATCTTAATTTTGTAATATCAGTGGGACCGGTATATTCTCGTTTATAATTTCCGGCACTAATTAGAGCATCTTTTGCTATTTTCAATGCGCCAACCTCATCTCTTAAAGAAGCGAAATTTAATCTTGTTAGAATATTTTTATCAAGCGACGAACTCGAAAAAGCGGGCACTATTCCAGGAACATAATTGGTTTTAAAATCATCTATTGCGATATATCCATATGTGGGCGAATTTATAATACATATACCTTCACCTATATAATTTGAAGACGAATCGGCGGGGTAGTCATTTTTTGTATAATGGTCTTTTCGAAATCCCAGTAACCAACCCAATCTCATCTGTAAATCGGTATTGTCTTTATTATCATAACGATTTATATTAAAATATAAATCGAATTCCATATCGTTATGCTGCTGCGAAATCGTGCCTCTACCATTCGTTTTATCTATCGTAAAAGATATATCCACAGCACTTAATGTAATGCTATTGGTAGAACTTTCAGTAAACGTCCCATTTGTAAATATGCCTGATGTCGCGGTTGTAATACTTGCGTTTAGTTTATTTTCTAAATTATCTCCAATATTATCTGTAAACCAAGAATTATGATAATTGCCGTCTGGAAGTTTTACTAACCAAGCATGATTAGTTCCTCCCGATGAATCATGTATAATAAAACGATTATTACCGAATGACTCGGATATAGAATAATATGATAATGGTATAGTTACTGCGAGGACGTTTAAACTTATGGCATTTTTAAACGTGGTTGGAAGTTCAAATGTATAATTTGATGCTGATGTACCAAAATAATTATCTCTAAATCTACTATCTATGTTTAATGCACGTTTCATTGTTTTGTAGTCATTGCTTTTCTTAATTATCATATTGGACCCATATTCATCTAAATTTATATTTATCTTGCTTTTTAGTCTATCACAAGCGGTATCCAAAAAAAGTAGGATATTCTGTTTCATCTCCGGGACCTGCTCTTCATGTTCAAATAACTGGGAGGCTAGTTTTATTTTAGATATCTCTATATCCTCTATCGAACAATTCGATGAGAGAGTAAGTAGATCAAATAATTCGTCATCTTTATATTCATCAATATTAAGATTAAGATCCTTCATTATATATTTCTTATTATTTTTCTAAATTTAGATTAGATGTAATTAATATTTATGATGGAAAACAACAATCCATTTTTTGTCGTGTATTATTACAATCTCTCGAATTTTCATTTATTGATATTGTTTTATATCCTCTGCGAACTCCTGGATGAGATATATTATTATCAATATAATGTCTTGTTATTCCATTAAAGAATTCTCCAAATTTATCCTCAAAATCCTTATCTTTATCTTTATCTGTATCTACGCCTGCATTTTTACCTGTTTCTAAATAATATAACTTATTTTCTTTCGCATATGTCATTGCTTCGAGAGAAGATATTACGCGTTTATCCTTTTTATCCACCTTATTCCCGATAAGAAGGATCGGTAATTTAATATTAGAATTACTAAATAAAGCTAAATTTTGTAAAAAATAGTCAACATCAATAAACGACCGGGGATTAGTTACATCAAATACGATTATTGCCCCGGCAGTATTTTTATAATATGACTCTATGATACTATCATAATCGGGATGCCCTCCCGTATCCCAAAAATGTAATTTTATATTACGATTTAAAAAATCTTTGTGATAACTAGTCTTAAAATCTACACCTATTGTTGGTTGCGGATTAACTAATGCGATATTATCTGTAAATTTATGTAAGATACTTGTTTTTCCCGTACAATGACTACCTAAAACCAGTATTTTAAAAATATAATCGTACTCCATTATTGTAGGATAATATAATTGTTGTTTCATAAATTTTAATTCTATTTTTATTAAAAATCTATTTGTCCTATCCTAGTCTCCACTATAAAATACCTACTTTCTATAAATATACTCTTTATTTATAGTTGTTTCGGGAATACTAATTCTATTATGATTATTAATAGTCGATTTGTCCTATCCCAGCCTCCGCTACAATATGTTTACTTTCTATAAATTTACTCTTTACGTCTGGTTCTTCTAGATTATCATCATTTCCTTCCTCATCCAAAAGCATTACTGCCATGGCTGCATAGTTATGTAAATCAATCAGCGTGTCTCTAATTTTTTCATCTTTTACCAAGACGACCTTATTTTTTGTTATACTCTGTAAACGTTGTATTTTATCACCCATACGCACTAAAACCCCCACGGGTCCATAATTTGCGAAAGAATCACCATAGTCCTTGTTCTTTTTCTCAAAAAGCTCCCTCGCTTCCAATTGAATATTTTTCATCTGCTCAACTCTAGACATTATTTACGAATACTTCATAAATAATGTCTATATCCATTTTCATTATTACTTTATAATCTTTCATTATTACTTTATAATCTTTCATTATTACTTTATAAATTATATGTTATTTCCTTCCACAACTACCGCATGCGACGGGTTGAATATTGTCACAATATGTATCATGGGTCCATTCTATTTGTGATTGATGTGTTCGATTGATTACTATGTGAGAGGTTGAGAGACGGTATTTTGATATGTAGATGAATTTAATAATGCTATACCAATTCTAAATAAACTCATTTAGATGTTCGCTAGATATATTTAATTCATGAGTCTTCCTTTTTTTAATGCTAAATAACGGGAATAAGAACCATGCTTTACATCGACCCCTACACCCCCCGGAGTAAGAGCACCGGGTCGTAGAGATGTAATCGTGGATTTTAATGAATTTCCTCTGGTAGGAACGGATGCTTTTGCGATTGAAAGGACGACCCGGTCACTTAAATTATTTGTGATAAAACTCCCCACCGGGTTACAGTTATTCTTTGTGGCACAACCGACCACCTTGGCGGCGGTATTTTCATTATATAATGATGATTGCATCATTACAAGATTATTTATTTTATTAGAAATAGAATCAACCATTATACCACCATCTCCATAAAGATTAGAGACATTATTGTAACCCTTACAATTCGTATCACTATAAGTAAGCGTTAAACCGGAACAATTACACAGGGACATTATTATACTATATATATATTATATAAAATTGAAATTACTTCATTTAAGAAGTACTCTAGGAGCTAGATGTCCTATAGAAGAGATAATTACGCGTGCGAAGTTTGCAACAGACCGTATAGCAATGAAAATGCATGTTTTAATCATGAGTTAGGTTGTAAATATTCTAATGGAATTAATATCGTGGCGGATCAATATATGAATCGGGTACTTATCTATTTACTAAAAGAAAATGATAAGATGAGAGAGGACTTAAGAGGTATTAAAAGCGGTATGAATAGTGAATATAAAGTATTTAAACGAATATTTATACCCGAAAGATGGTTATATGACAATAGTAATGAATTAGATAATATAGATGATTGGTTGGAACAATTAGTAATTACGAATGAGCAGTTGCATTATATGAAAAAGGAAGATAAAACCGCGGATTATCTAAAAACAATAAGTAAAATTTTACCCGAAATCGTACAAAATGATTGCCCGATTAAGTGTTTTGATACGTGTAAAAATAAGATTTATATAAAAAATAATGATGATTGGCATTTAATTGAGAAAGAGGAAATTATTCTTATACAAAATGTTTTAAAAGATAAACTATGGGAAGAATGGCAGAGAGAAAGGCGTGATAATAACATTGAAGATATTGAATTTGACTTATTAGTACAAGGAGGACGTTATAGTTCTGGAAATATTCAGGATAGGATTGTTAAAGCACTGCGTAAATGTAATGTTTTGAAATTAGATAGCCTTATCGTTCCAGTATATAAGGATTTAGGAGAGGAATAAACTAAAAGTTACACGATTCCATGAACTGTTTTAGGTCGATTATAGGTATTTCTAAATTTTTTGCTTTCGTAAATTTCTCAGTATAGGCATCTAGCGAATTCGCGACTAAAAGATTGGTATTTTTTGTAAGTGTATTTTCTAACTTTGCACCAATTTTATCAAGTTCTTTACTAAGATGAGTTCGAATACTCCCGGAAACACCTGTAGTCACTACAATTTTATTATATAGTGGATGTGATGTATCACATATATTTTTATTCGTTGGTTTTGTATAAATAAGAGAATTATTTAAGTTAGCTTCTTCCACCCAAGAGACAAACGTTGGAATATGTTCTAATAGGGTGGTTGCACTTTTTAGAGACATTCCATTGATAGAGGCTATTTTATGAATCTTATCTTGATTCGGTAAATTTGAGATGATAATATCGGGATATTTTTCTAGTATACTAATAAACTTTTTAGTACCAAAGCCTCGACCAAATATATGAGTCGCGGTCATTAAATCGGGTAATGGGACACTATTGATTTTAGAATGTATATTTTTATAAAGTTTATTTGCCATCGTGGATTTAAATCCATCTATATTTTCATAATCACAAACAGACATATGAATAATTTGTGGTATTGAATCATATCCCGCATTAATTATTTTTCTTATATTACCGGGACCGAGCCCTTCTACTCCTAGATTTTTGAAAAAGGCGGTAAATATCTTTTCTCTAATTATATTATCACTATCCTTATCAATTAACTCTATATCAACATTTCCATCGGTCCATTTATATGGCACGGTTGGCATCAAAGGAGATGACGCGGGTTGAACGATTTCAAGGATATGTGGTATTACATCGCCTGACCGGATTATTTTTATTAATGCTCCTACACCAATTTTATTTTGATTAATAAAATTTCCATTAAATCCAGTAGCATATTCAATCTTTGCCCCACCTAGATAAACGGGTTCTATTTGGATCCGCGGTTTTAAATACCCATCTTTACTGGGTGTCCATATGACATCCATAACCCTGGCTTCGGCGATTTGGTCCGTTATAACCATTTTAAATGCGAAGGCGTGGTCTGGGTTACCATGACTTCTTTTGTAAATATTGTCGTCATAACAAACTAAACCATCTATTACATAATCGTAGTCTTCTCTCCAAAGGGTAAGTAAAGAAGATAATTCTTGATTGGAGATATTTTCTATATATTTAGATCTAACAACATCGATATTTAGATTGCCAAGATTTATTAGTTGATGACTGGGTTTTTGAGTAGGATAAATTAATTCATATGAAACGAAATCAATATCATTAAATTTTACAGGGTCGACCTTCTTTTGATTAATGACACCGGCGACGAAATTCCGCCCATTAGAGAAGGTATTGCTATATTTTTTATTAAATATTTCCTTTTTTATAATGAATTCCCCCCGAATAACAATATTTTTATCTGTGGGCAATTTTAGAAATGGGATTAGATGACTTATATCTTGTCCCACTTTTCCATTACCTCTAGTGTAAAGTTTAGGTATATCTTCTTGAGTTGTATATAACCCACTTACACCATCTAATTTACACGAGATAATATAAGGTCCCCGATATTTATTTATAAATTTATCTATCGCATCGGTATCAGGTTTTATTTTATCTAAGGACCACATCTCATATGGCAGTTCCGTTTTATGTTTAACTATATCTATATTTATATGTCCTTCTCGACAGATCGTATTTTTTGGAAACTTTTTTCCAGTAAATTGACAGATAATATCATATTGGTTATCATCCAGTAGAGAAACATTATTTTCATAATAAGACGCGTTTGCAGTTGTTATCATATTATTTAGCTCTATCTCGGTTAACGTCCCTAAATAAGATACACCATTATTTTTGAACATTTCATATCGTTGCTCTTTAAGTCCTCTTTCTATATATTTAACCGCTCTTTTATCAATCCTATTTTGTGGAGTAACATATTCCATATCAAGAAAATTGAATATTGCTTCTTCATTTATAAATTCTTTATTTAATTTCTCCCCTATCTTTTGTTTTTGTGACATTCGCTGGATTCCATGTTCATTTAGCGTATATCCTTTATTTAATGCTATCTGTCTTTGGATTGTGTTAAATCTTTTACTTCCGGTAAAATATAATGTTGCAAATGCATATTCATCCGTGGGACTATACATAAAATCTAACCTTCTTGCTTTTCCCCCATCCAATCTACCTATTGTTAAACATTTGATCTTTCCACGACTAAGTATTTCTATTATTATTTTATTTTCTATTAATTTGTCTAAAAACTCCTCATATATTTTACTTGATGGACCCGTTATTATTATATCTATATCACCCGACTCGCTTTTACCTCTACGATATGAACCCACTATCTCATATTTTCCCTCCTCCACTCCCATCCCTTTAAATATACTATCTATCCTTTCCTCATATATTTCTATCTCCGACCTCGGTATCTTCTCTTCTATCTCATCATAATACTTTAGTCCTAATCTCATCGCAGCGGTTAATTCTTCGGGGTGTTTTCTCAACTCATCTAAACTTAGATATCCCTTATCTACAAATTGTTGCGCCCTCTTGGGACCTATTCCATATACTTTACAGAGCTTATTTACTGGATTATTCTTTTCGGTTTCTAATATCTCTAATCTTCCCTTCTCTATGTACTCTTTTATATTATCATATATCGCATTTCCTATCGTCCTCATCCCTTTTATTTCTTTTATGTCTGTTATCTCTTTATCCAGACAAATTATCGTCTCTAATGCGTTCTTATATGCTCTCGCACGAAACACCTCCCCTTTATTTGATAATAACTCGCTCATTTGTTCCAATAAACTTATTATTCTATTATTTAAATCTTCAACCACCTTTAGTTTCCTCGTTTTTCTCATTACTTTACTATGTTTATTACTATTTATATCCGTCAATCTTTTACTTTTATTCATTTTATTCATTTAATATATTTAGTATTTTACTATTTAATTTTTTTATTTTATTAATATAAATGGTTAAAAGAGACCCTCATTCTAACCAGATTCATCTCCATAGAGAATTTATTAACGATAAGCCCACCCAAGATAAAGTTGAATATCAATTTGACACACCCGTCGAAAGCATCATTGGAGTACAATATAGACTAGACCCTGCTAATGATAGACCCAGCGACCTACTCATTCGTCAGGTTTTGGAAAATAGTAGCCCTTCTTTATCAAAAAGACTCGCCACATTATCCTCTCACAATAAACATCCCCTTTCTCATAAAAAACATAGGTCCTTATCACACCATACACTACCAACTACTAAAATATCATCCGGCGATAATTATTCTACCCCACCCATGTCTTATAGCGCACCCAAATCTTTATCTACTAAAAATATCTTTTTTCATAAACCACATAATCGTTCCTTTAAAAAATACCCGTCATCCACTAAAAATATCTCCGTTAAAAAGATAACGAAACCAATACATAAACATACACATAAAAAGAACTCGATACATTCACATTCACCAAAAAAGAACTCGAAGCATAAAAAGAAACATACACATAAAAAGAACTCGAAGCATAAACATAAACTTTCACATAAAAAGAACTCGAAGCATAAAAAGAAACCTTCACATAAAAAGAAACATTCACATAAAAAGAAACATTCACATAAAAAGAAACATTCACATAAAAAGAAACATTCACATAAAAAGAAACATTCACATAAAAAGAAAAAGTGAAATTAATAAAACATTCACATTATTATCTCTCCCAGATAAGACGTCATAATCGTTTCGTTCCATATTATTTATTTGGTCGTTAAGTATATTATTAGTAATTCGGTAGCAAACGCATAATAGTGTAGGGCCTGATATAACATTATTTACTATCTATTACAATATTTATAAAAAAATTGATACGCCAAAAATATCATTATAAACAATAGATGTCTCTTGAGCTTGAAAATAAACATACTCGCGATAATAATATTTCTTTTGAGGAGAAAGAACATATTTATACTATTAAAGGAGATAGCACATTTACATCGGTTACCACATTGGTACACAGTCATTTTAGCGAATTTGATGCGGATAGTATTATCAAAAAAATAAGGAAAAAAAAGAATTATAAAGAGTGTATATATTTTGGTAAAACCGACAAACAGATTAAAGACATGTGGGAAACCAATCGAAATGAAGCAGCAGACGCTGGGACAAAACTACATTTTGATATTGAATGCTACTACAACGGTAACCCATCTCCAAATAACTCGGTTGAATATGGCTACTTCTTACATTTTACACAAAAGTATTCCAATTTAACACCATATAGAACCGAATGGGTGATTTATGATGAAGAGTTAAAATTAGCGGGGTCAATTGATATGGTTTTTAAAAAGGATAATACATACGCAATTTATGACTGGAAACGTTCTAAAGAAATTAAAAAAAGTAATTGGAATAGATACGCACATACCGAATGTATAAATCATTTACCGGACGCAAATTTTTGGCATTATTCTCTACAATTAAATATTTATAAAGGTATATTGGAGAAAAATTATAATATCAAAATAGGAGAAATGTATATTGTCTGTCTTCATCCGGTCAACGATACATACCAAATTTTCAAAATTCCAGAATTAAAAGAAGAAGTCAAAGAACTATTTCTCTTTAGAAAAGAACAAATATTGAGTTAATTTATTTAATTAACTAGTTAAATAAATTAAAAGATATATTTTTAAATAAATTAAAAGATATATTTTTAAATAAATTAAAAGATATATTTTTAAATAAATTAAAAGATATATTTTTAAATAAATTAAAAGATACGTGGTTATATATATACATAAAAATGGACCCGTTTTTCGTAGTTGAGATGCTTGCCAAAAATGATATAAATGATATAAATAATTTTAATTATACACAAGATGATTCACCCGAATATAAGTTTTTTACGATTCTATTTATCTTAGCAGGATGTATTTATTTTTCTACAACAACCGTCTCATTATGGTATGGCATTGCTGATGATGACGACATTGACTCATATTATAATGACATTGAAAACTACAAATTGGCGTTTTTTGACGAATATAATAATTTACAAGAGATAGACCATACTGCCGATTTTTTAAAAGAACTAGGCGATAACTATATAAAAGAAGAAACTCCCATGGGAGATATTTATATGACATATAATGTAGAATATCATTCATTTTGGTATTTTGCGGATAGAAGAAGTATCCCCTACGGGGTATTAGATACCGTTGCACGTAAATTTGCTATTGAAAATAATTGTAAATCGATATGCATAAACTATAAAAATGAATATGATAAGGCACTGCTAAAGCATACGGAAGATAATAAAGAAGAGGCGAATGAACGACTAAAGCCGACAGAAGTTAAGAAAGATGATGATGGGGATGGCCATAAAGAGGATAAAGTAAATCCAAAAAAAAACGTATTTGCAACATTGAAAAGTTATAACAAAAATAAGAAAGAACAAACAAAAAAGTATGTTTTAGTCGAACAAGCAAATAGATTTACTTTTAAAGGATTCACGGTGGAGTGGATTGACCCTAAAACAAAAATAAGCGATCATAGAGATAATAAAATTAAAGAACTAAATTTTGATACCTTCAAAAGGGAAGTCTTAATAAATTATTCATAAATGTCTATCCCTCTTTATTCTATTCCTCTTTGTTCTATTCCTTTTTGTTCTATTCCTTTTTGTTCTATTCCTTTTTGTTCTATTCCTTTTTGTTCTATTCCCCATTGTTCTATTCCCTTTGACGTGTTTACTTCCGGCGACTTGTACTTGTGCTGCGACATTATTCATTCTATCGAATCCCTGTTCTACTTTATTGGCGGCTAATTCTGCGGATTTTTGCACAGCCATAATTTCGACACAAAAAGCGGATATTTCTAATATACCTAATATTTCATCACAAGCGGCACTTTCTAATTTGGTAAAATCAATTCCTAGCGGAGCTAAAAGTTCGTCGGTTAATTTCCCTAATGACTCGGTATCGTGTATAAATTCTGTGCCAGCTTCAAGTGCTAATTTCCGGGCTTCTTTTATTCCCTCCATGGTTTTTTTAATTCCTTTTCTAGCGGCGCCAACCTCTACCCGAAATTCGGGACTACTTAAATGTTTTTTTAATTGGACAAAATTATCATTTAATAAATATTTTAATATATCCTCTACAAACTTACCCGTTTCTCGAGCATCATCCGCGCCTTTTTTACCTATCCATGGTGAAGCAGCTGCAGCGGCGCCCACTCTTATTGCGGCAAGCAAAGTAGTCGGGGGTAAACTGACCCCAGAATTTAGGTTTTTAGTTTTTCGATGTGTTTCTTGCACTTTTTGAATAAGATTTCTTGATTTGGATATTTTATCGGGTGTTTCACTTTTATTACCTTTATCGGGTTCTTTATTACCGATGGATATTTTGATATTACTACCGGTTGTCATTTTGATATTATATTATAGTCATATTATAATTTCTGTTTAGAAAGCCAGGTAATATAACCAATGCTCTTTCTAATATTAAAAGATGAGCCTAAATGTTCTTGGGCGATTTTAAAAACAATTTGTTCTTGTTCGCCTAGTTGCTTTAAATATTTGTTAATACTATCTTCCATTGATATTATTAATATAATATATTATTTAATCAATTTTACGTTAATATTTATTTTTTATTAATTACACAAAGTAATTGGGCGTTATGGGGTAAATTTGTTACCTTACTAATTATATCTGTTATCTCTGTATTAATGATAAAGTTATTTTGTAAGAGATAGGAAAAGAGCAATGTTTCTTGTCCTATTTCTAACAATAGATTAATGTTATCCGGGTTACAAATCGCATATAAACAATGCGAACGAGGATTAGAGAATGTTGATAAACGTGGCGGAGAGAGTTGTTTAATTATAGAGTTAAAAGATATATCATTGGATGGATTTCGGTCAATAATATAGATGTGTTTATATATTTGCTGTGTATGGTCGAAAAAGGGGATAGAAGATATAGAATAAAAAGAAGACATAATTATAAACTTGAAACAAAAAAAGTTTTGGAAAAAAGGTAAATGGAATCTATATATCTTTACTTTAACTAACTCACAAAAATACCTATTTTATCTAAATTTATTACTATTTTATCTAAATTTATTACTATTTTATCTAAATTTATTACTATTTTATCTAAATTTATTACTATTTTATCTAAATTTAT
>Ga0114997_10002716_pt1 | contig 14173 bp, 12 predicted proteins | sample ArcticOcean_MG_C_2_FD_87045 | JGI IMG/M metagenome (GOLD analysis project Ga0114997, IMG submission 87045) | Marine microbial communities from western Arctic Ocean - ArcticOcean_MG_CB4_136 | ecosystem: Environmental > Aquatic > Marine > Oceanic | place: Arctic Ocean: Canada Basin | collected... | reverse complement strand
CTCGATGTTTATGAAATTGTGGAACTAGCTTTTCACTCAGAAAGAATAGTTTTGCAGTTGAATGGAGGTTGGCAAGATCAGTATGCGACAGTTTTCGGAGGTTTTAACTACATAGAATTTAATAATAAAAGTAATACTGTTAATCCGCTTAGAATTAAAGATGACATCAAGGATGAATTAGAAGACTCTCTTTTGCTCTGTTATACGGGTAAAAATCATAACTCGGGAGATATCCATAATGATATTAAAAAACGTATGAAAACAAAAAATGAAAAGGATTATGCGCAAAAAACAAAAGAGATAGCTTATCAAATGAAATCTAGTTTATTACAAGGAAAAATAGGTGACTTTGGTGGTTTATTAGGAAAGGCTTGGGAAGCAAAGAAAAAATTCTCTAAGAAAATATCTAATAAATTCTTAGACCAAATGTATGATTATGCGATTAAAAGTGGAGCAGTAGGAGGGAAATTATTAGGTGCAGGTGATGGAGGATATTTTTTATTTTATGTTCCTACTCATAAAAAAATAGGTTTTATTGAATCTATGAAAAAAAAGAAATTGTTAATAGAACCATTTACCTTTGATAATAATGGTTTACGCTCATGGACAACTAAAAATAAAGTATGAAAATTGAAAATTATAATATAAAGCTAGGCAATAAAGTATTTGTAATAGCTGAGATAGGAATGAATCATAACGGATCATTTTCTAGAGCTAAAAAATTAATTGATCATGCTGCAGCTATGAAAGTAGATTGCGTAAAATTTCAAATGCGAAATCTTAAGGAGTTATATTCAAAAGATGCATTGGATATTTCCTCTGGGGATTTGTCCACGCAGTATACTATAAATTTACTTAAAAAGTTCGAGCTAAGTTTAGGTGAGTTCAAAAAATTATCTAAATATGCAAAATCTAAAAATCTAATTTTTATGTGTACACCATGGGATAAAAAAAGCGTCGATACTTTAGAGAAATTAAATGTGCCAGCATATAAAATTGCATCTGCTGACTTAACAAATACCGATTTAATAGATTATATTCTTAAAACAAAAAAACCAATAATCTTATCAACAGGAATGAGTAATGAAAAAGAGATTGATATAACTGTTAAACAATTGAAGTCAAAGAAGGCAACCTTCGCTCTATTGCATACTAATTCAACATATCCAACACCTTTAAAAGATATTAATTTAAATTATATAGATAAGTTAATTAAAAAACATAACGTCCCGATTGGATATTCGGGACATGATCGTGGAATTATATCTACACTATCTGCTGTTGCCAAAGGTGCATGTATAATCGAGAGACATATTACATTGGATAAAAATATGGAAGGCCCTGATCATGCTGCTAGCTTAGATATAGATGAGTTTGAATTATTTATGCGCAACCTAAGAGAGTTAGAGGTAAGTCTAGGAAGTAATAATGATAGAATCATCTCTCAAGGAGAAATGATAAACCGCGAGAACTTGTCTAAAAGTATTTTTAGTTTAAAAAACATTAAACTAGGAACTAGAATCACAAGGCCTATGTTAGATATTAAAAGTCCAGGACAGGGCATGAGCCCACAAAATATAAAAAATATTATAGGAAAGAAAGTAAATAAAAACATAGAGTCAGGAAAACCTCTGTTTTTATCTGATTTTAAAAAAATATTAAAACCTAAAAAGTTTTATAAGTTTAAATCAAAATGGGGGATTCCTGTAAGACTTCATGATGTTAAAAGGTTATTAAAAATAATTAGTCCAGACATTATTGAGTTCCATATGAGTTATGATGATCTTGAAGAGAACTTTAGTGCTTTCTTAACTAAAGATAATAACTGTGATTTTTTAGTTCATGCTCCTGAGTTATTTAAAAATGACCATTTATTAAATCTGTGTTCTGATAATGTTAAATATAGAAAATTATCTATCAAATATCTACAAAATGTTATTAATAAAACTATAGAATTAAAAAAATATTTCCCTAAAACCAGTAAACCGATGATTGTTATTAATTGCGGAGGATTCTCAAAAGATAACTTTATGACTGTGAAATCAAGGAATGGGTATTATAATATGCTCTCAGAGTCCTTTAAATCTTTGAATCATATGGGAACATATTTACTCCCACAAAATATGGCTCCATTTCCATGGCACTTTGGTGGACAAAGATATCAAAACTTATTTATGGATCCAGATGAAATTATAAAATTTTGTAAAAATAATAAATTAAATATTTGCCATGATATTTCACATTCATATATGGCATGTAATTTTTTTAACATGGACCATGTCGAATATACTAAAAAATTATCACCATACGTTAAACATTATCATATAGCAGATGCTTATGGAGTTGATGGAGAAGGATTGCAGATAGGTGAGGGAACTGTTGATTTTAAAAATATTTTAAATGTTATAAAAAAATCAAAAACTACTCAATCATTTATTCCTGAAATTTGGCAAGGTCATAAGAACAATGGTGAAGGATTCTGGATTGCATTAAAAGAATTAGAAAATAAACTCTAAAAACTATATAATATTTAATCATATGTTTGATATATCTAATAAAAAAATACTAATTACTGGAGGTTCCAGTGGAATAGGCGATGCTTTAGTTAAAGGGTTTACTGATGCTAGCGCTATAGTGACAAATTTAGATATTAAAAAGCCAGTAAATTTAAATAATGCTGAATTCATTAAATGCGATTTAAGCAAAACAAATTCAATTGAACTTGCTTTGAAAAAATATATAAAGATACATACTTGTCCTGATGTGGTAATTAATTGTGCCGGGACTACTATACCTGGTCAGTCTAATAAATATAAACAAACAGATTGGAATAAAACTTTGGATATCAATATATCTGCAATATTTTATATTTGTAAAAAAATAGGCGATGTTATGATTAAATCTAAAACCAAGGGTAGTATTATAAATTATACAAGTATAGGAGCCGAACAAGGCTTCCCAAACAACCCGGCTTATGCTGCATCTAAAGGAGCCGTTAAACAATTAAGCAAAGCATTAGCTGTAGAGTGGGGACAATATGGAATTAGGGTAAACAATGTTGTGCCAGGTTATACCGCTACTCCAATGAATATAAAAAGTTGGAATGATAAAAAACTTAGAAAAATGAGATCAGAACAGACTGTATTAAAGAGATGGGCAAAACCTGAAGAGATGGTCGGTCCTACAATATTCTTAGCTTCTGATGCCTCAAGTTATATAACAGGAACAGATTTAGTTGTTGATGGTGGATGGCTAGCTAAAGGAATTTAACTGATGAATGATAAAGTTACTGCAATTATATTAGCAAGAGGTGGGTCTAAAGGAATACCTGATAAAAATATTCTTAATTTTGTTGGCAAACCCTTGGTAGCATGGTCTGTAATTCAGGCAAAATTAACAAAAGAAATTGATGAAGTTTATATTAGTTCAGATTCAGATAAAATATTAGATATAGCTGAGAAATATGGGGCTAAAAAAATTAAAAGACCTGATAGTATTTCCGGTGATCATGCAAAGTCTGAAGAAGCAATATTGCATGCCTTAGAAGTAATTGGAGGTAATCATAAATGTATAATAATGTTAGAACCAACAGCTCCATTGAGAAAACCTGATGATTTATCTAATGCAGTAAATTTATTTATTGAGAATGATTGGGATTCAGCGTTCTCAAGTGCAGAACTTCAGGATTTCTTGATATGGAAAAGAGATGAGAATGATAAATTAGTAGGAGTGAATTATAATTATAAAATACAAGAACCTAGGCAATTAAGAGATATGGAATATGTTGAAAATGGCGCAATATATATATTTAAGCCTGAAATTATGATTAATGAATTAAATAGATTTGGTGGTGATATCGGAATGATACCTAATCAATTTTGGCAATCATTTGAGATAGATGAAAAAGATGACTGGGAGTTCGTAGAGCTAATATTTAAAAATTATTTACTCAGTGAATATAACAAACGTATAGCAGGTAACAAAGAATATGAAGGCAAATAGAGTTGTTTATCAGAATGGTGAATATGTTAATGAAAAAGATGCAAAAGTATCGATATTTGATTCTGCGCTAATGTTTGGAGACATGGTATTTGAAATGACCAGGTCATTTAATCAAAAGCAATTTAGGTTGAGAGAGCATTTAGAGCGCATGTATATAGGTATTAAAATTTTAAGAATACCGATGAAATTAACAATCGATGAATTAGAAAAAATTTGTTATGAAACAATAGAAAAAAATAAAGATGCATTTGAGCCTCATGATGAACATAGGTTGTTAATTAACGTGAGTAGAGGTCCTTTGGGCATATATTCATCAATATTTGATAATAAGCTAGAACCAACAGTTATTGTTGCAGATTTCCCCTTGAAATGGACTGTAGCTGGCATGGATACTTTGATAGATGAGGGGATTAATGCTGTAGTAACAAGTCAAAGAGCTATACCAGCGAACTTAATGGAACCAAAAATTAAAAACAGAAGTAGAATGTGGTATCAAATGGCAAATATTGAGGCCTCACTATTTGAAGGTAAAAATAATTGGGCATTATTGCTAGATCCAGATGGTTTTATTGCAGAAGGCAGTGGTGATAATATATTTTTTGTTAAGAATGGAGTGGTATACACTCCAGAACCTAGAAATATACTAGTTGGCATTAGCCGGAACTATATATTTGAGCTTTGTGAGGAATTAAATATTAAATGTGTAGAAAAAAATCTTGAAACTTACGATGCATATACAGCTGATGAATCATTTATGACTGCCACTCCATTCTGCTTGTTGCCTGTCATGAAATTTAATGGATTAAATATTGGAAATGGAAAACTTGGAGAAATAACGCAAAAACTACATGATCAATGGAGTAAAAATGCAGGGCTAAATATATTTCAACAAATTAGAGATTACTCTTTAGAATGTAAAAAATTAAATAATAATCAGCCAACTCCATACGTATTCTCTAAACCAGATGATGAAAAGTGATTAAATTTTCAAAAATAATTTTTATAGGTGGGAATAGATATAATGAGGATGGTCCATTTATAGGGTTTGCAAAACAGTGTCGAAAACTTAAAATTGATATAGTTTTAATAGTGGATAAAGAAAGAATTGATTATCCTACAAAAACTATGGGGACTTTTAGAGAGAGCCTGGAGAGAAACAATATTTCATATGAGGTGTCAACTGGCATAACAAAAAAATTAATTGAAAAACATCTAACAGAGAATACAATAATTTTCTCAGTCCATTGTATATGGATACTTAAGCAAGATGTTATTGATCTTGCAGCAGGCAAAATTTTCAACTATCATAATTTATCTTTACCTGAACAGCGAGGTGCTGCTGGGCATTCTTGGAGATTAATGCAGAATAATCAAAAGAGCACGTTAAATATTCATGAAATTATTATTGGGGTAGACAAGGGAAGAATAATATATCAAAAAAATATTAAGTTTCCAAAATCATATACTAACTTAGAGCAATGTTATGGGTATATAGACAAACATGAACAAAAACTATTTTCTTTGTTTTTAAAACAGCAGAAAAGCTTAAAGATTTCTCAAGATGAAAGAAAGTCATTTTATTGGCCTAGACTAAATACCATTAAACATGGTTTTATAGATTGGGATTGGAGTGCACAAGATATTAAATTATTTTGCTCTGCATTCGATAAACCCTTTAAAGGCGCAAGTACATTCCTTGATGGGAATAGATTTTTCTTTATGGATGCAGAATTGACTGACAGTGACACATATTTTCATCCATTTCAGTCTGGGTTAGTGTATAGGCTTGATAATGATTATATTTTTATCGCTACTATCGAAGGTGGCATCAAGATCAAGCTACAATGCATAGAAGATTCTAAAGGTAAATTAGTTAAAGACATCAGGGTTCGGCTTGGAGACAGGTTTGTAACTCCTATAGATATATTGCACTCAGCAAGGATGAAAGGATAAAGTGAATGAATAAGTATATTGCAAAGATTAACAAGGTAAAGAATAAGCTTTCTAAGTTTCCAAATAAAGAAATTGAGCATGTATTAGATGTTCTTGGTAATAATGGTACTGATTTTATCAATAAACTAGAGACTCGTTTCAGAGCATTATTTAACCAAAAATATGCTATTGCGTGCAATTCTGGAACATCAGGTTTACATGCTAGTCTTGCATCTCTAGACTTAAAGCCAGGGGACGAGGTTATTGTACCAGGCTTAACGGTAGTTATGGACGCTTATGCAGCTATTCATTTAGGTGCAATACCAGTATTTGCAGATGTTGATGAAAAGACTTTTTTAATTAATGCTGAAAGTATAAAAAAGAAAATCACAAAAAAAACAAGAGCTGTAATAGTTGTATCACTGCAAGGTCTTCCTGTTGACATTGACCCTATAATGAAGCTAGCTAAAAAACATGGGCTCTATGTTATTGAAGATAATGCTCAAGACTTCATGGGAAGCTATAAGAAACGTATATCAGGATGTACTGGTGACATTGGTATATGGAGCTTTGAAAATAAAAAACATTTAAGTGGCGCCACTGAAGGTGGGATGATATGTACGAATAATAAAGTGTTGGCGACCAAGATAAGAAAATTTGCTGGTATTGGTTATAAAAATATGACAGCTACAGGCGGAAGAACTTCACTAGCTATATCACAAGTTCAAGATCCAGATTATACAAGATTTGACACTATTGGTCTTAATTATCGTATGCCAAATATAGTTGCAGCTGTTGCCTTAGGTCAATTGGAATCCTATAAATCTATTATCTCTAGAAGGCAAAAGGTTGCAGCAATATTTAGAAAAACTATTGAAAATTGTGATTGGTTAATAGAGCAACATATCCCTGATAACTGTATTCATACGCATTACACCTTTGCTGTAAGATATCTAGGAGATAAAAAACTAGGCCTACCATGGAAAAGTTTTTATAATAAATATTTAAAATCAGGCGGAGATGGTTTTTATGGTGCATGCGTATGTCCTCATTTAGAACCATCAATTCTTAGTTATATGAAAAATACTAATTATAAAAAGAAAATTTCAACGCCTATAGCTGAAAAGATTCAGAAAGAGATAATGCAATTTAAGACAAACTATAGGGATCTTAAAGTAGCTCAGTCAAAAGCTAATATTTTAAAAAAGATAATTGACAAATTAAGTGAACATGAATAATTTAAAGTTTGGAATAATTCAAGGAAGATTGACTGAGTCACCAGCTGGTTGCCTACAATGGTTTCCCCAAGTAGGTTGGGAAAATGAATTTAAAAATGCATCGCTGCTGGGTATAAGTTTTATCGAATTAATTGCTGAAATTAATCATAATCCAGATAATCCAATTTGGACTGATGCCGGCATAAATCAAATCAAGAAATTGTCATTAGAAAACGGGTTAGCAGTTAATACTTTGTGCAATGATTATATAATAGAGAACAGTATTCATGACGAGAAAACAATTAAACAGAATCTTGATTTATTAGAACAATGTAAAAAATTAGGTATTAAGAAATATATAATGCCTTTCTTCAATAAAAGTGAAATAAATCATAATAATTTCAATGATTTCATTAGCCCGCTTGAGATTATTTCAAATATTGCCAATAAATATGATATTGAAATATCACTGGAAACTATTTTGACTGGAGAAGAGTTACTGGATTTATTGAACCTACTAAATCTCAAGAACGTAAAAGTTGTTTATGATACTGGCAATAGAGTAGCTTTTGGGCATGATTTATCTCGAGATATAGAATTATTATCAGACAATATCAACCACATCCATATTAAAGATAAAAATATCGATAATGAAAATGTAATACTTGGAACAGGCTTAGTAAATTTTTCGGATGTATTTCAATCGATTATAAATATAAATTATAAAGGTTCCTATGTTTTTGAGACTACTCGAGGTAAGAATCCACTGAAAACTGCAACTTATAATATGCAGCTAGTTGATTTTTTTATACAAAATTCTAAAATAAATGTTTAAGAGAGTGCTATTTATAGGTCTTGGAGGCGCAGGACAAAGGCATCTTAGAATTATTTCTGGGATACTGCCAAATGCAGAATTAATAGCATATAGGCAGCTAGAAAAAACCCCGCTACTAAATCCAGATTTTAGTGTAAATTCAGACTCTACAATTGAATCCAAATATAATATAAATATATATCATGATTTAAATGATGCATATAAAAGAAATCCTGACTTAGTTATTATATCTACTCCAACATCGCTGCATTGTGAACATATCATCAAAGCTTCCGAGGAAGGCGTTGCAATTATAGTAGAAAAACCAGGAAGCATTAATTCTCTAGAAGCTTCCAGAGTATCAGAGGTTTTGAAAAAAAATAATACAAAATTTCTCATATCATTCCAAAGAAGATTTCATCCGTTGGTAATTAAGTTAAAAGGTCTGATAGAAGAAAAAGGCATGGATACAATAAACTATATTGATGTAAAGGTAAGCTCTTATGTTCCTGCCTGGCATCCCTATGAAGATTATAAAAAGTTATATGCATGCAAATCTTTGCTTGGAGGCGGGGTTTTGTTAACTGAATCACATGAGATTGATTTTATTATTTGGCTGTTTGGCTTGCCTGCCTCCATTACATCAAAAATATCATCAAGAAAAAATCTATCCTTGGATGTTGAAGATTCTGCTCGATTGTTACTGATCTATGGTAAGTTAAAAATTAATATAGAACTTGATTTTATGTCAAAAAATAGCGAAAGAATTATCCATGTGAAATCTGATTCAGAATCTTATTCGCTTAACCTTGAGTCACAGGTTCTTGAGTTTACAAATGAAAAGGGTTTAACCTCAAGAGATGAAATTATTATTTCTAATGATAAAATGTTTGAGGATCAGTTTAATTATTTTATAAATTCTGATAATAATTCAGGATATATCAATACTCTTGTAAACAATTTAACCCTTATTGATTGGTGTAAAAAATAAATATCTCAGCCTCAGTTAACAATTCATGTGCTTAGAATGCATAAATATAATATAATTAAAAAATGAATGTATTATCCAAATTTGACCTATCCAATAATATTGCCTTAGTTACTGGCGGAGCAGGTTTACTTGGTTTGCAGCATTGCGAAGCATTGCTAGAGGCAGGATCAAAAGTCGTTGTGCTAGATGTAGATCAAGATGCAATTAAAAAATGTGAAGAAATATTTTCACCTAAATATATAGATAAACTTTATCTGATAAAGACTGATATTACCTCTGAAGAGGAAATAATTTCTGCAAAAAAAAGTATTTATAAAAGATTTAATGCTTTTCCATCGATACTTATTAATAATGCAGCTATAGATGCCAAATATGAAAATAGTAATAAAATTAACGCAACAAGACTCGAAGATTTTGATCTTGGCCAATGGAATATGGAAGTTTCTGTCGGGTTATCCGGTGCTTTCTTGTGTTCAAAACATTTTGGCGTAGAAATGGCAAGAGTTGGGAAGGGAGTAATCCTCAACATATCTTCAGATCTTGGGCTCATTGCCCCAAGCCAATTTTTGTATGAAGATAATGAATTACCCAAAGATAGACAAACTGTTAAGCCGGTCACATACTCTGTGATCAAACATGGCTTAATTGGATTAACCCGATATATATCAACATATTGGGCTAAAGACGGGGTTAGATGTAATGCGATGGCACCAGGAGGTGTCTTCAATGACCATAATGTAGAATTTAAAGACAAGTTATCTAAGCTGATCCCCATGGGGAGAATGGCAGATATTGATGAGTATAAAGCAACAATAGTTTATATGTGTAGCGATGCAAGCAGTTATATGAATGGGTCGATTATAAGCATTGATGGTGGCCGTACAGGCTGGTAAGAGATTTAATCAGTACAGTTAATGCGTAATATTATTTTTTATAAATATAGTTTTTTACAAAATTTTTTATTTTGGTCAAAGAAATATATAAGAAACAAACGTACTAAAAACTATGACCATAAGACAGTAATAGTTCAAGGTGATATTTTAGGGGCATCTGAATATAGATTAGCAGACTACGAAGCATCTTTAATAGAAAGTGAAATATTTAATAAGTTAATTAATGAATCATCAATAGGATGCCTATCAGAATGGGGCGGAAAGGAATATGGTAGAAAATTAATTGGTAAGCGCATCATGCATGAGACCAAAAATATTTACATTTCAGTATTTTATGCCCAAGCTGTTATAGAGAAGTATAAAATAAAAGGAGTAGTTTATTTATGGCCAAATGATTTTGAGTTAAAAATATTTAATTATTTAAAGAAAATAAATAAAATACCATCTAATATAGAAATATTAAATATCTCTTACTCTTATCTTTATCTGAAGAGCAAAGTTAAGTTTCTCGTTTATCTTATCAAAAGTTTATTTTTTATAGAAAAAATATTCTTATCTGAGAAAAAGAATAAAAATATTATAAAAAATAACTATATGTATGCCGCATATATGGATGATGGATTAAAAGGGTGGAATTTTGATAAGCTACTGATAAGCGATGACTCCTTGAATTTAAGTGATGTTTTGTTTATTAATACAAATAACTCTCGCCAGGACTGGATTAGTGAATATAAGGATGCCGGTTACAATGTTTGTGATATTAAAGATATGTCTTCTTTAATTGATAAAGACTTAGATAAAATAACTTATTATAAAAAATATTTTAAAATAAAGATTGATATTCTAGTCCTGATAATAAAATATCCATGGATTTCAAGTACGCTATTCAGTCATTTGAAGAAAAGATTTTTTTGGGATATATTTTATAGTCAAATTCATATAAAAAATATAATGAGCACAATGATTGCGGATGATATTACTTCCTCCTATGCTCATAAAAAAAATAATACAAAAACTATATTTTTATATTATTCGATCACAACTAATATCTTGAAAAATATTAAAGAACCTGAAGTGAGTCATTGTCATGACTATACATATATGGATTATGATATTGTTATAAGCAGTAAAGTGTCAAATGAATGGCTTAGTACTTTGCAAAATAATATTAAAGAGTATATTAATCTGGGGCCTATATCTTCAGACTTAATAATGAAAGTATCTAACAATAAAGATGACTTGCTTAAAAAAATAGGGATAATTGATTATAAAAAGATAATATCTTTTGTTGATTCTCCGACAGGTCTGTATTCAATTACTAATCATAGTTCATATAAGGTATTCCTCGAGGCATTATTAAAATTAGCTGATATAAATACTCAAAACTATTATCTACTTAAAACAAAACATAGTTATAATCATATTAGATCCCACACAAATAAGAATATAGTGCATTCATTAGATACATTGCGCATGAAGAAAAATATTGTTTACGCTAATGATTTTAATCTAACATCATATGACACTATAGGTTTATCTGATCTGACTATATCTGGTCCTGAGTCATCTGTAGTATATGAAGCGCTTTTTGCGGGTAAGAAAACAATATGCTTTGATCCTTATCTGCAATACGAAAACTTTCCTTCGATTGAGAATCATATACCTCAATGCAAGGGATCATCCTATGATGAGATAAAGATATTGCATGATTATTGGTTAAATGACATGAGTGATAATGATTTTCAAGAATACCTAAAATCTCATGTAAATATTTATTTTGGAAAAGATTGTGGTAAAGGAAAAAGTATTGACCAGTTAAAAAAATTACTCAAGAATCATTGCGTCTTATAAAGAAAATATTGCAATAATGGATAGAAGAGTGATGAATATAAAAGAATTTATAGATAATTATAAGAAACAAAGGGAAATTTTACTTAATAAACACTATAATCTAGGCAATATTAGGTCTGCTGGAAACTATGATGGTTTTTCTCGACAACTAATAGCAAATAAAAAGGAATATCATGACTAAAAAAGTATATGTAGGGATGAGCGTTGATCTTATACATGAAGGACATATTAATATAATCAAAGAGGCAGCTAAGCTGGGAACAGTAACGATAGGGTTATTGACAGATAAAGCAATCGCAAGTTATAAACGGTTGCCATATATGCCGTATGACAATAGAAAGCTGATTATATCTGAAATAAAGGGCGTACATAATGTCATTCAACAACACACTCATTCTTATGAAGAAAACCTTCTTGATTTAAAACCTGATTATGTCGTGCATGGAAATGATTGGAAGGAAGGTTCTCAGAAAAAAATAAGGGCCGAGGTTATTGATATTCTTGCGCAATGGGGAGGTGAACTAATAGAGATTCCATATACTAAAAATATTTCATCATCGATTTTAAATAAAAACATTAAAGAGATTGGGACAACTCCAAATATTAGACTTTCACTCTTGAAAAGATTACTCAAGGCAAAACCATTAATTAGATTAAACGAAGCTCATAATGGCTTATCTGGCCTCATCACTGAAAAAACAAAAATTGAAGAAAATGGACGCATCATTGAGTTCGATGCAATGTGGTCAAGTAGTTTAACTGACTCAACAGCAAAAGGTAAGCCTGATATAGAGGCAATTGACATGACTTCAAGAATGAATACTGTCAATGATATTTTTGAAGTCACGACTAAACCTATGATATTTGATGCAGACACAGGTGGAAAAACTGAACATTTTTCTTTTACAGTCAAGTCGTTAGAAAGGTTAGGGGTTTCAGCTGTAGTTATAGAGGATAAAATTGGCCTCAAAAAAAACTCCCTCTTCGGTAATGATGTAAAGCAAACTCAGGATAGCATTGAAAATTTTCAAGACAAGATATCTAAAGGAAAAAAATCTCAAGTTACTGATGATTTTATGATAATTGCTAGAATTGAAAGTTTAATACTTGAGGCTGGTATGGAAGATGCCTTGCTTAGATCTAGAAAGTACATTGATGCTGGTGCCGATGCCATCATGATACATAGTAAACACAAAAAACCAGATGAAATATTTGAATTTTGTGAAAAGTATAAATTATTTAAAAACGGAATACCTTTAATGGTTGTTCCATCAAGCTTCAATATCGTTGATGAAGAAGAATGGCAAAAAAGAGGGGTCAATATAGTGTGCTATGCAAATCATATGTTACGCAGCGCATATCCAGCCATGTTGGATGTTGCTAAATCTATTTTGATAAATAAAAGATCATATGAAGCTAATGATAAATGTATATCCATAAATGAAATACTTAATTTAATTCCAGGCACAAAATAATGATAAAGCCAAAGATATTCTTTGAACATCTTAAAAAAGAGGGTGTTGATTTTTTTACAGGCGTACCTGACTCCTTGCTTAAAGATTTATGCTTTTATATCTCTGATCATGACAAGACAAATAATCATATTATTGCTGCAAACGAAGGGAGCGCCTTATCAATATCAATTGGTTATCACTTATCGACAAATAAAGTCCCTGCAATCTATCTTCAAAATTCAGGGCTTGGTAATTTAATTAACCCATTGTTATCACTTGCAGATAAAGATGTTTATTCGATACCTATGCTTTTAATTATAGGCTGGAGAGGTAAACCTAACGTGAAAGATGAACCGCAACATAAAAAAACTGGTCGCGTCATGCTAGATATGCTTAAGGCAATGGAAATACCTTACAAAATAATTAATAAATCAAATAAGCCTGAAAAAATTAAAGATATTGTAACCAATTCCATTAATCAGGCTAGAAAAAGCAATTCTCCTGTAGCCTTGATTGTAGAGAAAGAAACATTTGATAAATATAATTTTAAAAATACCAGTGAATCAAATTACCCATTAGTTAGAGAGAAGGCTATTGAGTTAATCATGAGTAATGTGGGAGAGAAAGATGTAATAATATCCACTACTGGATTTGCATCTAGAGAACTATATGAATATAGAAAAAACAATAACCAGGACCATAGCAGAGACTTCTTAACAGTTGGAGGAATGGGTCATGCAAATCAAATTGCATTAGGCATAGCATTACAGAAAAAGAAGAAATCCGTATATTGTTTTGATGGAGACGGGTCGATGATTATGCATATGGGGTCATTAACAACTAATGGAGCTTTAAAATGCAATAACCTTAAACATATTGTTTTTAATAATGGCTCTCATGAATCTGTTGGTGGTCAACCAACTACGGCTCATAAATTTAATATGAAAAATATTGCTAAAAGTATGGGTTATGACTATGTATTAACTGCTAAAAATGAAAAGCAGCTGAAAGAAGCTATT
>Ga0114997_10002712_pt1 | contig 14179 bp, 13 predicted proteins | sample ArcticOcean_MG_C_2_FD_87045 | JGI IMG/M metagenome (GOLD analysis project Ga0114997, IMG submission 87045) | Marine microbial communities from western Arctic Ocean - ArcticOcean_MG_CB4_136 | ecosystem: Environmental > Aquatic > Marine > Oceanic | place: Arctic Ocean: Canada Basin | collected... | reverse complement strand
GTCCCCCGTCCCCCCCCCCCCGCCCCCCCCCCCCCCCCTTTTTTTGCTTTTTTTTACTTTTTTTAGCCTTTTTTAACTTTTTTTACCTTTTTTTTTCTTTTTTTTTTTTTATTTTTTTTTTTTTTTTTTTTTTTTCAATTCAAAAGAATTTATTTTTTCGTCTATTTTATAATATTTTTTTGATTTTTTTCCTAATAACTTATTAATCATCATAGGAGATATGCCGTTACCTGGTCTTTTGGTAGTTAAGTTATTTTTTGAAAAAATATTTCCCTTCAGTATGTCTTTGTAAGCAACAATAGATTTTCTTACTATTTTTTTATTTATACTTTCACTTGATGAAGTTAACTTAGAGTAACTTCCTAAGCTCTTTTCAATTATTCTAACAGATGAAATCATTTTTTTAAGCTCTTCTGGTTCTAAGCTTGCGTGGTGATCTGGACCAGGTAAATTTTTATTTATAGTAAAATGTTTTTCAATAATTTTTGCACCTAATGTTACAGCTGCTATTGGAACTTCTATTCCCAACGTATGATCAGAATATCCGACATCTACACCACATTTATTTTTAATTGTTGTCATTGCATTTAGATTTACATCTTTAAATGGTGTGGGATAAGCAGTGTTGCAGTGCAAAACAGTTATATTCTTTAATTTAGTACCAGACTTTACAATTACATTTAAGGCAGATTTAATATCTTGCAAAGTTGACATTCCACTAGACAAAATTACTTTTTTTTTTAAACTTCCAATAAATCTTAGCAACGGGTAGTTTGTTATTTCTCCTGAAGGTATCTTGTACCTTTGTAATTTAAGTTTTTTTAAAAACTCCAAACTATCAATTTCAAAACCTGTTGACATAAACTCAATTTTTTTTTTTGATGCATATTTTTTAAGTTTTATAAATTCTTCAAAAGATAGTTCTAGTTTTTTTAACATTTTGTATTGACTTTCATTTGGAAGGTGTTTTTTTTGATAATTGGCTTTTTTAGCTTTTTTTGTTACTAAATTTTCAGACCTAAAAGTTTGAAATTTAACAATGTCAGCCCCAGAATCCTTAGCAATATCAATTAACTTTTTTGCTAATGAAAATTTTCCATTATGGTTTACACCTGCCTCAGCAATTATAATAGTTTTATTTTGCATTTTTAAAAATATTTTTTTTGTACCAATTAAAAGTTTTAGCCACACCTTTTTCAAGTGAATACTGGTAATTATAATTTGTAATCGCTAAAGCTTTAGACACATTAGGTAGTCGTCTGGTTGGTGAATTATGTATATCTTTAGCATCAATTATTTTTAATTTTTTTCCTGATAGTTTTATAATAATTTTTACCAATGATTTAATTGTTATGTCTTTTAAATTGCTACCTATATTAAAAGTTTTTCTTAAAGATTTTTTACTTTTAATTAAAGTTAAAATTAAATTTACACCGTCATCAATATAACAAAAATTTCTTTTATGATCAGAAGAGTAAACTTTAACCTTTTTATTTTTTGAATAAAAAACTTTTTTACATAGCTCTGGAATAACATGAGATAATCCCATCCTAGGTCCATAAAAATTATGTGGTCTTAAGATAGTAAATGGTAATTCGGACAACCGGCACATCGCCTCTCCATAAATTTTTGACAGCATGTATGTTCCCCTTTTGTCAGACAAATCAAGAGTACTTAGTATAGTGTTTTCAGAGGTTGGAAATTTTAAACCATAGTTTTTTAGTGTTCCGTAATAAACTTCACTAGAGGACGCAAAAATAAATCTTTGAAGTCTCAACTGATTTTTGCCAATAATTATTGCTTTTTCTAATAAATTAATATTCTTAGTTAGCACCTGGTATGGAGTGTTTAATACATTCTTAACACCAACTATTGCCGCTAAATGAAATATGTATGTATACTTTTTTGATATTTTATTTATTTTAAAATTATTTTTTAATAAATTTAATTTTATTAATTTAACATTTTTTTTTTTTAATAATTCTTTTAATTCAACATCGTTTGTCCCTCGTGAAAAGTCGTCTATTAAGTCAATATGATAATTGTCTGACAGTTTTTTAGCTAAATGAAAACCTATAAAACCAGCACCTCCAATAATAAGTATTTTTTTCATTATCCTCTACCAATAGAAATAAAATTAAATTTATTTATTTTTAAGTCTTTATTTTGTTTTTTTGTTAAAACATTATTTGCATCTACAACTAAAAAATTTTTTTTGTTATATTTGTTTTTAAAAAGAATTTTTTTATATTCATTATGTTTTACCGCAAATACTATCACATCAAAGTTTTTAAAATTTGGTATTTTTTTTAAAACCTCTTCTTTTGTTTCGTTCCAATATCCAATTAAGGAATCATGAACTTTAACTTTAGCTCCTAAAGAAGTTGCTTTATTAAAAAAAAACTCACTTGGGGAGTATCTTGTGTCAGCAATATCCTCTTTATAAGTTGCTCCTAGTAATAAAATTTTTATTTTTTTTAATTTATTATTATAAAAATGTTTTATCTTATTGACGGTTGTTATAGGCATTATACTGTTAGTCTTTATCGCTAACTTTGAAAATTTAAAATCTTGTTTAATATTAAATATTTGTTTTGCGCCAAGCATAGCCATTAATGGATCTTTAGTTAGGCAATAACCCCCAACTCCAAATCCTGGGTCTTTTAAATTACTATGAGTTGGTCTTTTTTTAATTGCATCAATAACGCTAAAAAGGTCAACGTTAATTTTTTCTGCTAATCTGCTCCACTCCTCTATAAAAGCTATATTTACTGCTCTATAGCTATTCTCCATGAGCTTACTTAACTCAGATGAATTTGTATTATTTAATTTATATAGCGGATATTTTTTAACATTTACTATTTTTTTAAAGAAATTTTTACATTTATTTTCTGATTTTTTATTTATGCCAGAGTATACACGATAATTATTTATAACTGAGTTTAGGTAGTTTTTACCTGGAGTTACTCTTTCGTAAGAATGAGCTATGTAAATTTTTTCTGGATTTAAATTTCTTTTTAAGAATGCACTTTTTATTGTTGGGTATACAATTTTTTTACATGTTCCAGGAGGTACTGTAGATTCAATTATTATTAAAGTATTTTCTTTAATTTTATTGGCAATTTCATTTATACTTGATTTAAAATTAGCAAGATCAATTTTTTTCTTACCATTTATCTTAATTATATCACAATTAATACTAACTAGTATTATGTTTGCTTTTTTATAAATAGATGTAGAGTTGGTGGCTTGTAATATTCCCATTTTTTTTATTTTTTTCATTGAGTGTTTTAGTTTTTTGTCTGATGATTTAAATGGAAAAACACCTTTATTAATTTTTTTAATAATTTCATTGCCACGAATAGTTGCTTTTTCAACGCCTACTATTCTAAAATTTTTTTTCTTAAATTTATCTTTAGCTAGACCTACAGCCACACAGGTTGCAGAACCTACAAAACCTAAACCTTGAATACAAATAACCATTGAAAAATTTAATTTTTATAAATATTTTTGTTTTCTATTATTTCTTTATATGTTCCGTGATTGGTGATCAAACCTTGTTTAATAAAATAAATATTTTTAAAATTTCTCAAGGTTTGTAAACGGTGCGTGATGACAATTAGAGTTACTTTTCCATCAAGATTCTCAATACAATCAACAATTGCTTTTTCTGTTTCAACATCTAACGAGCTAGTCGCTTCATCAAACACTAATATTTTTGATTTTCTGTATAATGCTCTCGCTATTCCTACCCTTTGTCGCTGTCCTCCAGAAAGCCGAATGCCGCGATTACCTATTATTGTATTAAGTTGTAATGGCAAATCTGAAACAAATTCTGAGATTTGGGCTAGTTTAATTGCTCTTTGTATATCATCTTCGCTGATTTCATTGTCATCTATTCCAAAAGCTATATTTCTTTTAATTGTATCGTCAATTAAATAAATGTCTTGAGGTATATAGCCGATTTGACTTTGCCAAGCTAAATGATTGTTATTAATATTTATATTATTTCCATCTACCAAAACCTGCCCACTACTTGGTGGTAATAATCCTAAAATTATGTCGACTAAAGTTGATTTGCCCGATCCAGTGGCTCCAATTATGCCAATAGAACTCCCAGGAAGTATTTTTAGGGATAACTTTTTCAGAATTTCTTTTTCTGAATTTGGGTATTTAAAAACAATATTTTTTAATTCTATACTTTTATTTAAAATATCTTTTGTTGTTAAAGTTGTATTTGTAAGATTATTTTTTGTATTAACATATTTTTCTAATTTAATAAGTTCCTTTACAACAAGATCAAAAGAGACATATGAACCTCTCATGCTCGCTAACTGTGAGGCTATAGTATTAAAAGAAGGTAGCATTCTTATAGTTGCCGCTCCTAATAAACCAAGCGTGGGAATCATTGTGTCCATAGAGCGATCGTTAACAACAAATAAAACAGTTACTAGTAAGATAATAATAACTCCTAAAATTTCTAAAAATAAACGGGGCAATTTATTTATAATAGTAGAAAATAAAACATACCTTTGAGCTCCGGCCGTATTATCTCTAAATTTATTTGTAAAATATAATTCTCTATTTAATATTATGGTATCCTTAATTGCACCAAATACTTGATTTACTAGTTGTAATTGCTGACCTCTATGAAACTGCGCAAGTTTAGATAAAGTAGTAATTTTATTTTTCAGAACAAAGTGAAAAGTAATTGCAAACAAACCCACTACCGAAAATACAATAAGTACTGTTATAGGGTCTGTTAAAAGTAATAAAATAAAAATTGCAGCTATTACAAGAACCTCTCGTACAACATAAAGCAAACATTCAATATATCTTGATGATAAACCAACTTCATTAGTAACATTTCTTCCTGTTTCTGCTGGGTTACGACTTAAATGTAAATAGTAAGGACTTTGAACGTATGCTTGAAATAATCTTTTCGAATTTTCTATGTTAATATTTTTAAAAATTTTTGCTTGTAGATAAATAGTAAAAAATAAAAATAAATTTTTAAAAATAAATATTAATAATAAAAAAAGAGCACTTATTAGTATTTGAGACAAATGGTCTTGAGCAATAAAAAAGTTGGTAAGACCATTTTCAGGCAAATATGAAATCAATTGATCAGGTTTTAAAAGTAAATTTATAAATATTGGTATTGAACCTACCCCTATCATCTCAAAAATAGCAGATATTAAAATTCCAACAAACAAAAAGGCAATAAAATATCTTTGCTTTTTATTTAAGAAAAATTTAATTTTTTTTATCATTTTAAATTAGTTTGCTTGTTTTAATGTTTGGTAGCAACATCTAGTGATTATTTCTTTTGTTGTGGATGATGTAAAATTAAAGTCTTTTTTTATTCTTTTATTTGAAATAATAAAAGAATTTTTCTTTTTCTTTTGGCTAATAATTTTTGATTTTGAATTAAGTATTTTTTTCATTAAATTAATAACTTGAATAAACTTCATAGGTTTTGAGGAAGAAAAATTATATACTTTGTTTTTAATTTTTTTTTTTTTTAAAACAATATTTATAAATTTTACTATTTCGTTAGTGTCTGTAATATTGTTGAATTTATCGTTAAGGTTATAAGCATAAATACTTTTATTATTTATAACTTTTTTTAAAATATTTATGATTAAAGGATGATTTTTAGATAAGTCTGACGTAAAAACGCCAGGAATTCTAAGGCAAATTGTTTTAAATATATTTCTTTTATCAAAAAAAAGCTTTTCAGAAAAAAATTTTGATTTACCATAAAGGTTTGGGTTTAAAGGTTTTTGATTTTCGGTAACTATCTTTGTTTTGATTAATCCGTAAGCCAACATTGCTGAGAGAAAAATTACTTTTTTTACATTTTTTTTATTACAGTAATTAATAATATTCTTTGTTATTTTTACATTAGTTAAATATAAATTTTTCATACCACCTTCAACTTTAGAAAAAGGATGTTTTGATGCGCAATGAATTACTACATCGGGTTTCATTTTTATATTTATTGGCTTTGTAAGGTCTTGGTAAAAAAAAGAATTTTTTCCTTTTTTTTTATTTGTTAATAAAGTTAGTTTATTTTTTTTATTTTTTTTTAGTTTTGAGGCTATTTCTCGCCCAATTACTCCATTTGATCCAGTAATTAATATTTTCATTTAAAATTATAGTTTTTTTAAGCAGTGTGGGAGAGCTTGCCTTACCATCCAAATATTCTCAATTTTTTCTATATCCTTTTTTTTCACAATTTTTAAGTTTTCAACTGAAAAATGTATTTCTTTTTTTAAATCTAAAATTTTTTTATAAACCTTTAATCTTTGTTGTTTGTTTTCAGGAAGTTGAAATAGACTATACGCGACTATTCCATCAATTGATTTTATTTCATTTAAAGTTTGTTGAAGCATTAGATGGCAGCTTTGCATTACATATTCAACTGAACTTAAAAGATATAAAAAATTATTTTTTTCACAATAATCTCTAATAACAATATTTTGAACATGTTGAGGTGCCCTTTCATTCATGAAAGATCTTGAGAAAATATAGCCTCTTAACTTTTTTTTTTTCATTTTGGTAGCTTGTAAGAAATTCCTCTTTTTGATGCAGGTTTTAATGTAATGGGTTCATAATACTCACCAATTTTTTTGTCTGCATATGGTGTAAAAATACTTTTAAATCTACAATTCATAGTCCATCGAGTTTCATTTTCTTTATTTACAATATTGCCATGTGGTAATGATTGATCAAATATTACCACTTGTCCATATTTTACCTTAAGCCAAATTAAGTCTTTCTTTATTTTTTTAAAAATATCATCAGTCTTCTTTATTTTTTTATTTAAAAATAGATTTTTTAAAACGCCTGCTTTTTTGGGAGGCAATATATACATTGATTTTGTTTTATAGCAGTCAACTAATGGCAACCAAATAACTGTTTCAAATGGCGATAGACCTGACCAAGTATCTGCATGTACTGGTAATAAAGAGCTGTCATCATTTGGTAATTGTATGCTTAAACTAATCCTTAACTGCATGGCAATTTCATTACCTACTATTGCTTCGACTAAAGATTTAGATATTTTAAAAAAATTTTCTCTAAAATCTTTAGCTGAGTTTATTTTATTTATAACATTCAAACGAAATCTATTTAATTCTGATGGATTAACATGATTGTGAATATTATTTAAAATAATCTTTGCTTTTTTCTCTTTTATTTTTGGTAAATTTTTTTTAATTATCTTACAAAAATTTTCTCTGATAAAATTTAATGACTTTAGGTCATTAATATCTCTAACTACATAACCCTGTTTTAAGTATTCTTCGCTTATTTTTTTTTCACTATTACTTAAAAACATATTAAATAAATTTTTTATTCAAAAAATATAAATTCGTAGTCACCAAAATAGTTAAATTCATTAAAAAGATAAATCCATTCATCTACGTCAAAAAAACATTGCCCTACAGTATTCCAACACTGAAGATTTACTAACTCCTCTTCATTTCTATAGCTTTCCACAACAATATATGCCTGCTTACTTATTCTATTTATTTCATTAATTGCTTTTTTAAAATCAAAAAATCTCAAGCTATGTAAGACGTTAAGAGAGATTACTAAATCAATTTCTTTATCTTTATATTTGTAAGGGTCTTGGGCTTTATGGTAGTAAACATATGGCTTAGTAAGATCATTATTATGTTCTATTGCATACTCAGATATATCAAAACCCATGATATCCAATTCGGGTTCTAAAAGTTTCATTTCATGAAGCAAGAAAGCCTTTCCACAACCAATATCTAAAACTTTTGATCCTGGTCCTAATTTATAAGTTTTAATAAGTTCCTTTGCCATAGGTTTCCAGTGCCCCGGAATATATTTGTAGCCTCCAAAGCCTGTTCTTCTGTTTCCATCCCAATAGTGGAAATCGTACTTCTTAGCAATTTTTATACACTTTGCTTTTTCATTTAACATTCGATCTAAATAGTTTCTTTTAAATGACTTATGTAATGGTGCTATAAAATTTTTCAATTTTTTCATTTTTAAAATTATTTTTAGCTAGGAGGCTGTACTATTAGTGTTAAATTTATATTTCTTTGGGCTTAAGATAACCGCATCTATTACAACCATTGATGGTTCCTTTTTGCCTAATTATGTCTTTAAATTTTTTAAATTTATCTGAAAATATTATTTCTGAAAGTGGGGTTGTTTTTACATTTCCCATAGCTACAGCCATACAAGGAAATAAACTTCCATCAACATTAATATAAACACATCCCCAAGGAGAATAACAAGTAGAAAAATGTTTTGCATCATGGTTTTTATTATTTAAGTGAGCTAAATTTTCTTTTGTAAATTTTTCCCCACTATCAAAATTAGCTAGGGTTGGGTGTAGGTAAGATTTATAACCATTTTTATAATCGTATTCTTTAATTCTATTTAGCTGGTCGATTAACTTATCAAATTTTTTATATTCATAAGCATCAGTTTTTCTATCAATTTGTTCAAAATTAAACATCAAATCTGAGTGCTGGATTTCAGCACCTTTTAATAACATAAAACTATGTGTATCCGCTTTTAAGGTTTCTGTTGCCAGTTTATGTATTTCGAAAAGATCATCGATATTTTCTTCTAAAATTACAGTCTTTATATCTAGTGCTGTTTTTTTATTATTCTTTTCTTTTAAGTAGTTAAAGCGTTCAATTTGATTTAATAATTTTTCCCATTGTGGTTTTGTGACATCTCTATTCACATTACCTATTGTATCAATGGAAAAAGCTAGTACCTTAAAATTATCTTCGTCGAGTAACTTATCAATTTTTTGATTTGTTAATAAAAGACCATTAGTAATCATGTTTGTTTCAGAAAATTCGTTTGCTTTAGAAAATATAGTTTCAAAATCTTTAAACATAAAAGGATCTCCGCCAGTAAGAGTGACCCTCGAGTTTTTAGGTATTTGTTCAATAACTTTCAGCCAATCTTCGGTGTGCATTCTGTCATCTCTTTTTTTTCTCTCTTGAAAACAAAAGCTACATTTTAAATTACATAAATTTGTAAGCACCAAAACATATCTTCTTGGCATTAAATTATCTTTCTGAAACGCAAGTTTTGCGTAATCTACTTGACGTTTATAATAAGCGTTAGCTGTTGATGAGTTTTTCATAAAAATTTTAAATTAAAGATTCAGTTTTTTCATCCATTTTACAGTATAACATTTTTCAGATTCTGTAAATTTTTTATTCATATACATTTCTTTTAATTCTTTAATTGCGTCTGTTACGGAATGTTTTTTTTTAAACCCTGTAGATAACAATTTATCAGAATTTTGCCGGTATGATCTTCGATCATTATTTTCCATTATATTTATTTTTGATGGGATAATTTTTGCAACTTTTTCTGCGATTTCAATAATTTTCAAATTTTCAAATCCAGCATTATAAAAACCACTTGGTAAATTTGGTTTAGAAATAAAATGTTTATAAACATTAATTAGGTCTTGTATATGTATGTTAGGTCTAATTTGATCGCCTCCAAAAACTGACATGGATTTAGATTTTAATGCTTGAAAAGTAAACATATTTACACTTACATCTAACCTCATTCTTGGCGAAAAGCCACATACTGTTGCTGGTCTTATGCAATGTAGTTTAATATCATTTTCATAGCTTTTTAAAATTCTTTCAGCAATCATTTTGGTTTTATTATAAGTTGATATCGGAACTAACGATAAATCTTCCGTAACTTCTTTTTCTTTTTTAACTCCATAAACGCTTCCAGAGCTAGCAAATATAAAATGCTCAACTTTATTTTTTACTGAGTTTTCTATTAGTTGTTGAGTGGCGAGCACATTTACTTCCCAAGAGAGCTTAGAATTTAATTCAACACTAGGGTCATTAGCTATATTAGCTAAATGAACAACGGTATTTACATCTTTAAGGGGTATTGAATCGTATTCTCTAATATCTGTTTTAATTATTTTTAGATTTTCTCTAGGAGTTAAATAGTTACCAAACCATTGTGTGTCAATAACAGTAACTTTATAACCAAGATTCAAAAGATCATTAGTTAGTAACGTTCCTGTATAACCACAGCCTCCTGTAACTAAAATATGCATTAATAGATTTAGAAATTTTTAAATTTTATAATTTATAAAATTTATTTATTAGTTTACTCATATATAAGATATCTTTTTTCTCAATAAACTCATGAACTGGTAAAGAAAGAGTTGATTTAGCTATACGCTCAGCATTTGGAAAATCTCCTTTCTTATATTTTAAAAACTTAGCAGCTTTTTGAAGATGAACTGGTATAGGATAATGGACTTTAGCATCAATATTTTTTGAAATAAGAAATTTAATTAATTGATCTCTTTTTTTTACATTTATTTGGTAAAGATGAAAAACCTCTTTTAAGTTTTTGTCTCTCTTTAAAGTTTCTACGTTTGGATTTTTTGAAAGCATTTTATCAAAAAGTTTAGCATTACTAATTCTTTTGTTAGTAATATTATCTAATTTATATTTTAACTTATAGTTTGCAACCGCAGCCTGGATAGTATCTAGGCGAGAATTATAAGAAAATATTTCACAATTATTTCTATTTTTTAAACCATGATTTCTTATTAGAGAAAGTTTTTTTGCTAGAGTTGAATTTTGAGTCAAAATAAAACCTCCATCACCCCAAATGTTTAAATTTTTTAATGGGTGCATACTAAACGTGCATGCGTCACCATAGTTTACAATATTTTTACCATAATATTTTGAATCTATCGCATGACATGAATCCTGAATTATTTTTAATTTATATTTCTTTGCAATTTGGTTTAGTTTTTTTAGTTCGCATGGTCTTCCACCCCAATGAACTGGCATAATAGCTTTGGTTTTTTTTGTTATTGCTTTTACTATTTTTTGTTCGTCAATATTATAGTCATCTTTAATATCTACAAAGACAGGTTTTGCACCAGCGGTTACTATTGCGCCGACGGTAGCAATAAATGTAAATGGTGTGGTTATAACTTCATCATTCAATCCAATATTTAACGCTTTTAAAGCTAAAAATAATGCATCTGTTCCATTTCCAACAGCAACTGCATACTTAGCTCCCATTCTTTTTGCTAAACTCTTTTCAAATTTATCAACTTCGTTACCAAGTGTATAATCACCCTTTTGAACTACTTTTTCAATTTTTTTAAATATTTCAGAATAGTCAGCAAACTGCTCAACTAAATAGCTATGATTAATTTTTAGTTTATTACTTTTTTTATATTGATTTGGTAAATAATTTAAATTGTTCATTTAGTTAATGACATATAATTTAATAAAAGCAGAAGTCAATGGTGGATTGTTTTATATTAATAAATTTTTAATTTCTAAAACGATTCTTTCCTTATTTAAATAGTATTTCTTTTCCAAAGGTGCGCTCATTGGAGTGTGACTATCTGGCAGTGTGATTCTTACCGGGTTTGCTTTCATTTGTTTTGCTTGTTTTTCTGATACAGACGTAATTATTTCAGAAGCTGCTCCAAAAGAGTGCCACGCAGGATCAGCTACTGCTAATCGCTTTGTTTTTAAAACTGATTTATTTATTGTCTCAGAATCCAGTGGAGTGAGCGTTCTTGGGTCAATAACTTCCACGCTAATTCCTTCCGATTCTAAGATTGCGGCTGCTTTTAATGCATCAATTACTAAAGATCCTATTGCAACCAAAGTGACATCTTTTCCTTTTTTACGAATTGCTGCCTTTCCATACCTTACTCTGTATGGAGAAGTTGGAACATTATCTGTAAGGTTAAACAAAGAACGATTTTCAATAATAATTGATGGGCTCTCACTAAAAATACTTTCTAGCAAAAGACCTTTGGCGTCAAAAGCAGTAGATGGCATTGCTACTTTTATTCCAGGTAAATGTGCAAACCACGAGTGCAAGCTTTTAGAGTGTTGTGGTCCCTGACCCCAGCCTTTTCCTACAATAGCTCTTATAACTAAAGGAACATTAGATTCTTTATTAGATTTGAAACGCCACATCGATAACCAGTTCACTATAGAATCTAGAGAGTAAAGCATAAAATCTATTCTGCTATGAACTAATATTACTCTTTTCCCATCTACCGCAGCTCCAATACCAGCAGCCGTCATTAAACTTTCTGCAGCAGGAAAATCTCTAACTCTTTTTTTTCCGAACTTGTCTATAAGGCCTACTGTAGTACCAAATACACCAGGGCTGAAATCAATATGTTGACCCATTATCATAACACTTTTACTAAGTTTCATTGCTTGGTGTGTTGCTTGATTTATTGCTGCTGCGTAAGTAATTTTTTTGTACATTTATATAAATTAAAAACCCTTTTCTACAATAATTTTTTGGTTTGTATCAAAATCTTTTTCTTCATAATCTTTTAATAATTTATCTGCTGTTGGAGTTGAACTGCTAATATTTAAATCTTGCCAAGAACTTATGTTAGGGAAATTACTTTTCTTAGCATAATCAAATGAAATTTTTATTTCTTTGTTTATATCTTTTGTAATATTTTTAATATCATTTTTATTTATATATTTTTTTTTCAATAAGATTTCTTCTAGTAGTTTTATTGGGCAATTTTTTTTCCAAAAAGAAACTTCCTTTTTGCTTCTATAAGCCACATTTTCATCACTTATTGTTCCTACGTGACTACTAATCCGATAAGTAAATGTTTCTAGTAAAAAAGGACCTTTTCCTTTACGAGCGTTCGAAATTGCGTTCTTTAGCTCTTGATTAACTAAGCATACATCATTTCCAAATATTGACTTGCTGTTAACACCAAATGCTTTAGCGCGTTCAGAAATTCCTGCTCCACTTTGCCTCGTGGACATCGCTGAAAAAGTTGAATAATTATTATTTTCACAAATAAAAATTATTGGAAGTTTTTTAAGTCCTGCATAGTTTAATGTTTCCCAAAAAATTCCTTCATCAGTAGCACCATCACCAAATCCTGCGATCGCAACGCTATTACAATTATCTTTCATTTCTAAACTCATAGCCACTCCTAAAGCTATTGATGTAGCTCCAGCTAAAATAGCTCCACTAAAAAAATTATTTTTTGCATAAGAAATATCCATTGATCCAGCTAAACCAGAATTTGCTCCAGTAACTTTTCCATAAAGTTCAGCAAAAAGTTTTTTCATTGGAGCATTTTTAGCTAAATAATATCCATGTGATCTATGATGAGAAAATAAGTAATCTTCATTTTCCAAAAGATTATTTAATGCAGCAGGAACAGCCTCTTCTCCCACACAAAAATGAACTGGGCAACGCATCTCATCAGCTGGATGGTACTCTTTTTCAATAGCCTCTTCACATAGTCTCAAATTTAACATGAAAGTGTAAAGTTTTATTGCAGTTTTTTTATTTATGCTCTTCAAGGAAATATTTTTATATTTTCCTTTTTTTAAAATATTTTCATGATTAATTATATTCATAATACTTAGCCTTATATTTATTTATCTATATTGATTGTTCCAACGCTGCCACTCTCATTTTCTAGTGCTAATAAAAATGAATTATATTTTTTATTATAAGTTATATCTCTAATTCTTTTTCCAATTCTTATTTTTTCTTTAGTTATTACTCGAGAATATTTTTCATCAAATATTACCCTATAAATTGATACTCCTTTTAGTGTAGTTATAAGATAGCTATCTTGCCATTTTGGTGAAAATTCTTCTGGTACTTTTATTATTTGTGAAATTGCTACGGACGGAATAAATGCATAAATAGGCTCTATAAAACCGTACTTGGCATGATTTGGGTTTAGATTATCACCGCCTTCTCCATATGATCTAGATGGCCAACCATAATTATTACCTTCTATTATTTGATTAATTTCATCACCACCTCGCGGCCCATGTTCTGTTGATATTATAATATTTTCTTTATTAACAAAAAGTCCTTGGGGATTTCTGTGACCAGCCGTGAACGGTCTAGATTTTTTTGTATTAAGATTGATAAGCATCATAATTGTTTCTCTTTTCTTATTATAATTTTTTAGTAATGGGTGATCTTCATTATTTGGATAATTGGTGCTGATTATTAATGATGAACTTCCATTATCATTGTAAATTGCTATTTGTCCTCCCCAAACTGCGTAAGGTATTTCGCACTTTATTATTTCTCCATGTGAATAAAATTCGTTAAATTGTAAAAAATTAAAATTTACATCCGC
>Ga0114997_10002711_pt1 | contig 14180 bp, 19 predicted proteins | sample ArcticOcean_MG_C_2_FD_87045 | JGI IMG/M metagenome (GOLD analysis project Ga0114997, IMG submission 87045) | Marine microbial communities from western Arctic Ocean - ArcticOcean_MG_CB4_136 | ecosystem: Environmental > Aquatic > Marine > Oceanic | place: Arctic Ocean: Canada Basin | collected... | reverse complement strand
GAATTTTTTAAGCTATAAAGGCCCAATTTTCTTATTTTGAATGTGAAACAATACACTACACCTTTACAAGAACAAAAAATCAAATTAAAAAAATAACTTTAAAAAGTAAAAAAAAAAAAAATGTAATAATTTTATATACAATAGTAGATAAAAATTTAGCAAATTATTTAAAAAAAGAATGTAGAAAAAATAGAATTCCATGCTTTGAAGTTTTGGGCGATCTAATTTCAAATTTTTCTAAATTACTTAAAAAAGAAGCAAGCCATAAACCGAGTGGACAGCATATTTTAGATGATGAATATTATAAAAGAATAGAGGCAGTTCAATTTACAATGTCCCACGACGATGGGAAAATAATATTAGATCTTGAGAATTCAGATATTGTTATAGTGGGTGCGAGCAGAACAAGCAAAACACCAACTTCGATTTACTTAGCCAACAGGGGTTACAAAACATCCAACATACCAATAATACCAAATAAAAATTTACCACCGCAACTCTTTGGTTCAAAAAAGATATGCATAGTTGGTCTAGTTTGTGATCCAAGCAGACTTTTTGATGTAAGAAAAAATAGAGTTCAGTCTTTAAACGAAGACAGATCAAGTGATTATACTAACCAAGAAGAAATTATGAACGAAATAGAAGAGTCAAAAAAAATCTTTAAGAAAAATAATTGGCCAATTATTGATGTAACTAGAAAATCAGTTGAAGAAACTGCAGCTTCAATTATTAAAATATTTGATATATTAAAAGCAAGATGAAAAATAAAATTGTTCTTGCATCAAAAAGTGATGTAAGAAAAAAAATATTAGAGGAGAATAAAATTACATGTGAAGTAATACCATCTAACATTGATGAAGAACAAATTAAAGAATCTTTATTAAGAGTAAATGCTACGCCATTGATGATTTCTAAAAATCTTGCAGAGCTTAAAGCAAATAAAGTTAGTGAAAAAAAAAACTACAGTTTAGTTCTGGGAGCAGATAGTGTTATTGATTTAGAAGGAGAGCTCATTTCCAAGCCATCAAATAGACATGAAGCTTTGGCAATACTTAAAAAGTTAAATGGTAAAAAACATCAATTAATTAGTTCCGTGTGCATTTCAAAGAACGGAGTCATGATATGGAATTATACAGACTTTGCAGTTTTAACAATGAAAGAGTTAAATCATAAAGAACTGGAGTTATATTTATCTAAGGTTAAAGATAAAGATTTATATGCCTATAATGTTTATCAAATTGAAGGTGAGGGAAGATCGTTATTTTCTAAAATTGAAGGAGACACGAATACAATTATGGGTTTACCAATAAAAAAAATTAAAGATTATTTAAGTCAATAAAATTGAAAAAAAGTGGAGAAGCTTTAAGTGAAAAAATATTTAGTAATAGGAAATCCAATAAGTCATTCATTATCCCCAAAATTACATAATTATTGGATTAAAGAAAATAATATAAATGCAATTTATGATAAGAAGCAACTCAATGAGAATGATCTTGTTGAATTATTATCTGAAGTAAAAAATGGAAAAATAGATGGAGTAAATGTTACTATACCATTCAAAAAAACTATTATACCCCTTTTGGACGAGCTGACTCCACTTGCGCATCAAGCTCAATCAGTAAACACAATTTATAAAGAAAGTGGTAAAGTTTTTGGTCACAATACAGATATAGGTGGATTTGAACTTTCATTAAAGCACATTAATTATGATGTAAAAAACAAAATTGTATTTATTTTAGGAGCTGGCGGTGTAGTTCCATCTATTATTTTAGCTTTAAAAAAAATGGGAGCTTCTAAAATTTTAATAAATAATCGAACCAAGAAAAAAGCTGAAGATTTAAAAAATATATATTCTGATATACAAATTCTAAACTGGGGTGAAATTCCCAATTTTGATATGATAATAAATGCTACGAGCCTGGGTCTTAAAAATAATGATAAAATAAAACTAGACTATCCTAACATTGGACCAAATAAGCTTTTTTATGATGTTATTTACAATCCAAACAACACAAATTTTCTCCTAAAAGCCAAAGAGTTTGGAAACCAAATCGAGAACGGAAAGATGATGTTTATTTATCAGGCCCATCAAGCTTTTACTATTTGGCATAAAATTATTCCAAATATAGATGATGGAGCGATTAACTTATTAAATGTATGATTAGGATTGGAGTCTTGGGCGATATTGGATCTGGGAAAAGTTACGTGGCAAAGCTGTTTGGATACCCAGTGTTCAATGCAGATATTGAGGTTTCTAAATTATATAAAAATAGTAAGAAGTGTTACTACAAGCTTCAAAAGGAACTTCCTGATTACATAAAATCATTTCCTATTAAAAAAAAACAACTCTTCAAAGCCATTCTATTTAATAGTAAAAACCTTAAAAAAATTTCTAAAATTATTCATCCAGAGATTAGAGAAAGACTGAAAAATTTTATTAAAAAAAATAGGTACAAAAAATTTGTTGTTTTGGATATACCTCTGCTGCTAGAAAATAAAATAAATAAAAAAAATGATATTTTGATCTTTATAGATGGGTCAAAAAAAGAAATAAATAAAAGACTAAAAAAAAGAAAAAAAATTAATACAAAAATTTTAAAAAAATTTCAACTAGCTCTAGAATTTAAAAGAAAGAAAGCAAATTATGTGATAAAAAACAATTTTAAACACAATACAGTTAAAAAAAATGTTAAAAGAATAATAAAAGAAATTTTATTAAATGCTTGAAGTTATTTTAGACACAGAAACAACTGGACTATCAGTATCTGAAAAACACAGGATTGTTGAAATAGGGTGTGTAGAAATAGAAAATCACTTACCCACTAATAACGTATTTCATGAATATATTAACCCCGAAAGAACCGTTTCAAAAGAAGCTTTTAATGTCCATGGATATTCTGATGATTTTCTATCAAACAAAAAAACGTTTAAAGAAATTTCAAAAGAATTCTTAAATTTTATTAAAGACAAAAAAATTATAATTCACAACGCCCCATTTGATTTATCATTTTTAAACTATGAATTAAAATTAATTGAAGAAAAGCAAATAAGTGGACTAAATATTATAGATACATTAGAGATTGCTAGAAAAAAATATCCCGGCTCTCAGAACTCATTAGATGCTCTTTGTAAAAGATACCATATTGATAATTCTAGAAGAGAAAAACATAGCGCGATACTTGACTGTGAATTATTAAGGGAAGTCTATATCTATTTATTAGATCAAAAAGAACCAAGATTGAGTTTGGAGACTTCAGAAGTGCAAGATTTTAAATTTCAAGATAAAAATAATCAAAACAAAAAAACTAAAGGTAAAGTTATTAAAGTTAGTGAAGATGAATTAAAATCACACGAGAACTATTTAAAAACGTCTTTGCAAAAAAATTTTTATAATTAGTTTCTATTTTCGTACATTTTTTTAAAATCAACTTCTTTATTAATTTGAATATTTTTAACTCCAGCTTGAGCAAATAAATATACGAAAGTCTCATATAAAGTTGGATAAATAATTTGAGGTACATCAATGAGTATTATTTTTTCTAACTCTTTTTTATCCTTAACGTTTTTATCAATCGAAACTAAAGCTGTTAAACAAATCTCAGTTAACATTTTGTATTTTATTTCTTGTGTAGTCGATAGTTTAAGCAAAGTATTTATCTCTATAATATTTTGCTTAAAGGGTTTACTTTTAATATCCACACTCAAATTATATTTGGATATCTCTTTTTCTATCATTAAAAATGTTTCAGTATTAGGTATTTCAAAAGAAATATCTTTAATAAACTTTGATATAATTTTGTAACTCATATGTTTAAAATTTATTATTTTTCATCTTTGTCATTTTCTTCAAAATCTCCTTCGACTATATTATTATTATTTATTTTATTACTTGCTAAATTTGAAGAAATATTTTTAATAATAATTTTTCTAGTGAAGGGTAAAATTAATAAAAATCCGAGCAAGTCAGTTAAAAAGCCTGGTAAAATAAGCAGTAAAGCTGCAAAAGCTAAAGCTGCGCCTGAGATAATTTCATATATTGGTATTTCATTTTTTACAATTTGATTAAAACCAGATCTTATTGCGTTTAATCCAGCTAATTTTACAAAATAAATTCCAGTTATTGCTGTAACAAAAATCAGTAATATAGTGTTTAGAGCTCCAATTACGCCTCCAACTTTAATCATTAGATAGATTTCAACAATAGGTATTCCAATTATAAGAAATATAGCAGCGTTCATTTGTCAGTGTATTTATGTTTGCATAGTATAGTATTTAAGTATTATAATCAAAATCATATGAGCAATCAGTTTGGTTTTATAGATATAATACTTCTCGCCATGTTTGCGGGCTTTATAATCTTGAGATTGAGAAATATTCTGGGAAGAAAAACAGGCCATCAAGGCAAGCCTATGAAAAGGTACTTTTCTAAAGGAATTGAAGTCTTAAAAGATATAGAAAATAATGAAGCTATAAAGAATGGCAATGTTGATGAAGAGGCAAAAAAACAATTTTTAAAAGGGGCAGAAATTGCCTATGAACAAATTATTACTTCATTTGCAAAGGGTGATAAAAAATCATTAAAAGGCTTGTTGGAAAAAAATATGTATGCGAGGTTTTCAGAGGTAATAGATGAAAGAGAAAATAAACAAATAAAATATGAAACTACATTTATCGGATTAAAGTCATCAAAAATTGTAGAATTTAAAAAAATAGAAAATATTTATAAAGTAACAGTTAATTTTGTAAGTGAATTAATTACATGTGTAAAAGATAAAGATAATAAAACAATCGAGGGCAACCCCGATGCAATTAAGACAGTAAATGACATTTGGAAATTTTCTAAAAATATGTGGAGTCAGGATCCGACTTGGTACTTAGTTGACACATCAAGTAAATAGTGAAGAAGAAAAGCTTTTCTACATCAAAAGATAAAAAAGATTGGTTAGAATTTACCAAACAACCTACTGGTATTATTGATAAAGATATTTCAGATAAAAAAGGAACCAACCAAAGATATAAAATAAAAAAATTAGATTTACACGGCTATAGTCTATTAGAAGCAAATAAAAAAATTGAGGCGTTTATAAAAACTTCCCATGAAGAAGGATGTCAAAAAATTTTAGTTGTTACGGGCAAAGGACTAAGGTCGCAAGTTCACAACGATCCTTATAAATCAAGTAAAATGAATATATTAAAAGATTCTGTTCCAGATTTTATTAAAAATAATGAGGAGTTGATGGAAAAAATAAATAAGATTGAATCAGCTTCTTTACGAGATGGAGGGGATGGTGCTTTTTATATTTTTTTAAAAAAATAAATTTACAAGATAAATTTCGACAAGTCTGTATCTTTTGCTAATTCACCAAGATTTTTATTTACATAACTTTCATTAATTAAAATATTTTCACCACTTCTGTCAGTTGCCGTAAAACTAATTTCATCTAAAACCCTTTCTATAATTGTGTGCAATCTTCTTGCTCCAATATTTTCGATGCGATCATTTATTTGACTTGCAAGTTTCGCAATTGTTTCAATTCCATCTTTTGTAAATTCCAGAGTAACATTTTCAGTTTCTAGAAGAGCTTTATATTGCTTTATTAAGCTGTTATCAGGCTCTAGAAGAATTCTTTTAAAATCATCACTTGTAAGCGCACTTAACTCCACTCTAATTGGCAATCTTCCTTGAAGTTCAGGCAGTAAATCAGATGGTTTTGCAAGTTGGAACGCGCCTGAAGCAATAAATAAAATATGATCAGTTTTTATTGCACCGTGTTTTGTATTAACACTTGTTCCTTCTATTAATGGAAGTAAATCTCTTTGCACACCTTCTCTTGATACATCTCCACCAACTCGATCACCTCTGGCTGAAACTTTATCTATTTCATCTAAAAAAACAATTCCATTATTTTCTGTAGAAATTTTAGCTGCACTTATAATTTTATCTTGTTCAATTAATTTATCTGATTCTTCACTAATTAAAATTTCATATGATTCTTTAATATTTATTTTTTTCTTCTTTCCTTTTTTGGTATTTTTTCCTAACATTTCTGAAATATTTATCATTCCAATATTTGCTCCTGGCATACCTGGTATTTCAAAATTTGGCATATTAGGACTATCTGTTACCTCAATTTCTATTTCACTATCATCAAGGTCCCCGCTTCTAAGTCTTTTTTTAAAACTTTCTCGTGTAGCTACGCTGGCTTTATTTCCCACCAAAGCATCCAAAACTCTTTCTTCAGCTGCTTGTTGTGCAGCTACCCTAACTTCTTTTCTCATTCTTTCTTTTTCAATAGAAATTGCTAATTCTAGTAAGTCTCTAATTATTTGCTCAACGTCTCTACCAACGTAACCTACTTCCGTAAATTTTGTTGCTTCAACTTTTATAAATGGAGCTTCAGCTAGTTTAGATAGTCTCCTAGAAATTTCAGTTTTTCCAACACCAGTAGGACCAATCATTAAAATATTTTTTGGCAATACTTCGTCTTTCATGTCACCTTTTAAAGCCTGTCTTCTCCATCTATTTCTTAAGGCAATAGCAACTGCTCGTTTCGCAGCTTTTTGCCCAATCACATATCTGTCTAGTTCAGAAACTATTTCTCTAGGTGATAAAGAGGAGACTGAAGAAAGATGATTTTTTTCTTTACTCAGTTTTTTTTTTGGTAAAGTAGTTATATTTGACTTCTGTTTCATTTTTAAATTTTTTCTAACGTTATGTTGTTATTAGTGAAAACACATATTTCTGATGCAACTTTAATAGATTTTTTTGCAATTTCTTCAGCAGTCATTTCAGAGTCTATTAATACTTTAGCTGCAGCTAAAGCATAATTTCCACCCGAGCCAATTCCAATAATTCCTCCCTCAGGTTCAAGAACATCTCCCGTTCCTGAAATTATAAAACTTTTTTCTTTATCAGCAATAGCCATTAAAGCTTCTAATCTTCTTAAATATTTATCTGTTCTCCAATCTTTTGCAAGCTCCACAGCAGCTCTCGTAAGATTGCCAGCATGTTTTTCTAATTTTGCTTCTAATCTCTCAAATAAAGTCAATGCATCGGCAGTTGACCCTGCAAAACCAGCCACAACATTTCTTTTTTCAATTTTCCTTACTTTTTTTGCAGTGCTTTTTATAACGGTATTTCCAATGCTAACTTGGCCATCTCCCGCAACCACAACCTGATTATTTTTTCTAATTAAAACAATAGTAGTTCCATGCCAATTTGAATTGTTACTCATAGTACTAGCTTATGTGGCTACTTATTTATTTTCTTCAAGTCCTAAAAATTCATTTTATTGCTATATTCCTAAATTATTTATATATCTAGGTAATACGAAGATTTTATATGGCGAGGAAAGCTAAAATAAACAGAAAAACTAAAGAAACCAATATAGCTGTAGAAGCAAATATAGATGGTTCGGGATCCTATAAAATAGAAACGAAAATAGGTTTTTTAAACCATATGTTAGAACAGCTGGCAAAACACTCTTTAATCGATTTAAAGATTAAAGCGCAAGGAGACACACACATTGATTTACACCACACGACTGAGGACACGGGAATAGCCATAGGAGAATGCATAAAAAAGGCCTTGAGCTCCACTAAAGGTATTAAAAGGTACGCCCATGCATTAATACCTATGGATGAAACATTAACTAGAGTTTCCATAGATGTTTCTAATAGACCATATTTAATATGGAAAGTTAAATTAAAGGTCGAAAAACTAGGTGAGATGGATACAGAACTTTTTAAAGAATGGTTCCAGGCCTTTTCACAAGCTGCAGGAATTACTTTACATATAGAAAATATTTATGGAGACAATAGTCATCATATAATTGAATCATGCTTTAAAGGATTAGCAAGATCTTTACGTGTTGCTCTAGAAATAGACAAAAGAATTAAAAATAAAGTTCCATCAACAAAGGGTATTTTATAATAAACAATGTCGATTGCAGTAATTGACTATGGCTCAGGTAACTTAAAATCTGCAGCTAAAGCGCTTGAAGTTGCGGCAGATAATATTAGCTTGAATTCAAAAATAATAGTTACCTCAGATCCAAAAATAATAAAAGAGTCAAAGAAAATTATTCTCCCAGGACAAGGATCTTTTAGAGACTGCTATCTCGGCATTAAAAAAATTCCTGGATTAGAAGATGCATTAAATGAATTTGTTTTAACTAAAAAAAAACCTATTTTTGGCATATGCGTTGGTATGCAATTATTTGCAAACATAGGTTATGAATCAGAGGAAACTAAAGGTTTTGGGTGGATTGATGGAGAGGTGCGAAAAATAAATAGTATTAATAAAACTTTAAAGTTACCTCATATGGGGTGGAACGAAGTAAAATTAAAAAAAGATTTTAAGTTTTTTTCTAATATTGAAAATAATTCACATATGTATTTTATTCATAGCTATGAATTTATAACAAAAAAAAAAAAGTATTTTGTTGCGACAGTTAATTATGGAAATTCAATTATAGCAGCAGTAGAAAAAGAAAATATTTTTGGTACACAATTCCACCCAGAAAAGAGTCAAAAAAATGGATTACTTATTTTAGAAAACTTTTTAAAATGGAGCTCGTAAATGATTATTTTTCCTGCCATCGATATTAAAAATGGAAAGTGTGTAAGATTAGTAAAAGGTGATTTTAAAAAAATGACTTCTTATGACAATTCACCAATTGAGCAAGCAGACAAGTTTTTTCAAAGTGGTTTTAATAATATTCATATTATTGATCTAGATGGTGCGCTTCAAGGCAAAATGATTAATTATGACATTATAAAAAAAATAATACAAAAGTTTAAATTAAAAGTTCAAATTGGTGGAGGAATAAGAACGATTGAGGATATAAAAAAATGGATCGAAATAGGCGCTGATACGATTGTTATGGGAACTGCAGCATTAGAAAATACAGATCTTCTTCAAAATGCTTGTGAAAAATTTAAAAATAGAATTGCGGTTGCGTTAGATATTAAAGATGGTTTTCTTCATTTATCAGGATGGAATAAGAAAACAAATATTTCTATAAAAACTTTTATTGATAAAATTGAAAATTTTGGAGTTTCTAGAATTATTTACACAGATATAAATAAAGACGGGACTAAACAAGGACCCAACATTGAGGACACTATCAAACTTTCTAAAAAAGTAAAAATTCCTTTTATTATCTCTGGAGGAGTATCTTCAATAAAGGATATAAAAAAAATAAAAGAAATTAAAAACTCAAACATTCAAGGAGTAATTGTAGGTAAATCAATTTACGATGGGGACATAGATATAAAAGATTTAGTTAAATTAATTTAAAATGTTAAAAAATAGAATCATACCATGTTTGGATGTAAAAAATGGAAGAGTTGTTAAGGGAATTAACTTTGTTAATTTAATCGATGCCGGTGATCCTGCTGAGCAGGCAAAAATTTATGACGAACAGGGTGCGGATGAACTATGTTTCTTAGATATTACGGCGTCAAACGAAAATAGAGATATAATACTAGACACAGTTAAAAAAACTGCAGAAAAATGTTTTATACCTCTAACAGTTGGGGGCGGCGTAAGAACTTTAGATGATATAAGAAATTTACTTTTAGCGGGCGCTGATAAAGTTTCAATAAATACAGCGGCTTTTAGTGATAAGGACCTGGTTAGAAAAAGTGCTGAAAAATTTGGGTCGCAGTGCATTGTGGTTGCTGTGGACGCCAAAAAAGTAAAAGAAAATAGATGGGAAGTATTTACTCATGGAGGTAGAAATTCTACTGGAGTAGATGTGTTAAAATTTGCAGAAAAAATGGAACTAATGGGTGCTGGAGAAATATTACTTACATCAATGGATAGAGATGGAACAAAAAAAGGTTACGATCTAGATTTAACTAAAAAAGTATCTAACCTACTAAACATACCAGTGATAGCATCTGGGGGAGTTGGCAATTTAGAACATCTATACCAAGGTATTAACATTGGTAAGGCAAGTGCCGTACTTGCAGCATCAATTTTTCATTTTGGAGAACATACAATTTCAGAAGCTAAACAATATTTGGACTCAAAAGGCATACCTGTTAGAATATAAGAATGTTTAAGTCGTTAGAAGAACTTGTAAATATTATTCGTAATCGTAAAAACGCAAATATAGATAAATCCTACACCAACAAATTATTAAATGATAAAAAATTTAATATTAAAAAAGTGAATGAAGAAGTAGAAGAATTAATAGATGCTATTCAAAAGAACAATAATCAGGTTCATGAAGCGGCCGATGTTTTGTATCATTTTTTAGTATTGCTAGAGGGTAGTGGAATTAAAATTGAAGAGGTAATGGAAGAGTTAAAAAAAAGACAAAATGAAATACGATAATAATAATATTTTTGCTAAAATCTTAAGAGAAGAGATACCGTGTAAAAAAATTTATGAAGATGAATTTGTTCTTGCTTTTTACGATATAAGTCCACAAAAAAAAATCCATGCTATTGTTATTCCTAAAGGGGCATACACAAACTTAGATCATTTTTCTTCAAAGGCTTCAGAAAAAGAGATTTCTGGACTTATAAAAGGAGTAAGCATTGTTGCAAAAAAAATAGGTGTTTCAGAAAACGTTAAAGGTGGCGGATACAGATCTTTAGTTAATGTTGGAAAAGATGGAGGGCAAGAAGTTCTTCATTTACATTTTCATATTTTTGGTGGAGAAAAAGTTGGCAAAATGGTTTCTTAAAGATCACTTTCTTGTGGAATCTTAAAAATTTTATCTTCCAGCTTTTTATTAATTATTAAATCACTAATTAAGAAAATAACATTATTAGAATAAGCATCTACTGTTTTCCATCCTTTTAATTCTAAGGATTTTTCATCAAATAGAATTTTTAAGTTATTATATTTTGTTCCCGCAGCAGCAAAAGCAATTAAGTTTGGATCTAATTTTTCAGGCTTATTGTTCCTAACCAATTTAAAGATTTCTTCTTTTTTAAGAACTTTAAAAAGTAATGTTGTTTTAATAGGATACAAATAAATTTTTTTATATTTTTTTTTAATAACTGCTATAGTTTTACCATTTGAAATTATTGTTTTTTGTTTAACATTATAATAATCACACTTCATTAATAGTGGATACTTAATAGCACATTTTCCACTTTCTTTTTTTTCACCTATCTGCTGTTCAAAATTAAAGGATAAAGTTCTAATTGACGTTACTTTATTTATAATTTTTGATTGTATGTCTGCATATGAAACATTTATAATTAAACAATAAACAACTAATACTTCCAAAAAAAAAATATTTTTTTTTATCAAATTAAACCTATAAAATTTCTCTTTTACCTACGTGATTTGCTTGTCCTACAATTCCTTCTTTTTCCATAGCTTCCATTATCCTCGCTGCTCTATTGTATCCTATTTGTAATTTTCTTTGCAAAAAACTAGTTGAAGCTCTACCTTCTGTTTTAATAATATCTACGGCCTTAAGGTATAGTTCATCTTTTTCATCATCACTATTATTATTATCTAAATCATTATCTTTAATAGTTGTGATTTCATCAATATAGTTTGGTTCGCCCTGAGATCTTAGAAAACTATTTACTTTTTCTATTTCTGGTTCTGAAACAAAAGGACCATGAATTCTTACTATTCTGTTGGCTGATGACATAAATAACATGTCTCCCTTTCCTAGCAATTGTTCAGCCCCCTGTTCACCTAAAATAGTTCTACTGTCAATTTTTGAACTTACCTGAAATGATATTCTTGTTGGAAAATTTGCTTTTATAGTTCCAGTTATTACATCAACACTTGGTCTTTGAGTAGCCATGATAATGTGTATTCCTGCAGCTCGCGCCATTTGAGATAACCTTTGAATATAATTTTCTATTTCTTTTCCAGCTATTAACATCAAATCAGACATTTCATCAACTACCACCACAATGTAAGGCATATGTTTTTTGTGTTTCAAATTATACCCATCTATGTTTTTTACTCCCACGCTAGTCATTAATTTATATCTACTCTCCATTTCTTTTACTGCCCACCCCAATGCTGCTGTAGCCTTTTTTGCTTCAGTTATAACCGGGCAAAGTAAATGAGGTATTCCCTCATACGCTGAAAGCTCTAACATCTTTGGATCTATTAAAATCAAATTACATTTTTCAGGAGTATATTTGTAAAGCAAAGATAATATTATAGTATTTATGCATACAGATTTTCCTGAGCCAGTAGTTCCGGCTATTAATAAATGAGGCATTAAAGATAAATCTCCAATAATTGGTATTCCTGAAATACTTTTGCCTAAAGCTATTGGTAATTTTATTTCTTTTCTAGAAAATTTTTCATCAGAGATAATTTCGTTTAAAAAAACATTTTCTCTTTTAGAATTGGGGATTTCAATCCCAATTGTATTTTTCCCAGGTATAGTTGCAACTCTTGTTGAAATAGAGCTAGTATTTCTTGCTATATCATCAGACAAATTAATTATTTTGGAAACTTTAACTCCAGAAGCTGGCTCAAATTCATTCAAAGTTACCACAGGACCACAATTAATTGTTTTGATTTTACCCTCCACACCAAAATCAAGTAAAATTTTTTCTAAAAATTGAGAATTTTTAGTTAGCTCACTATCATTTATGTTTTTTTTATTTCTTAACTCGGGATTTTTTTCTAAAAAGTTTATTAAAGGAAGTTTAAAAATATTATTACTTTTAAATTTTATTTCTTTATTTGATGAAAAAGGTAAAATAGGCTGTTTAACATTTTCATCATCTTTAATAAAATTTACTGCCTCTTCTACAATATTAATTTTCTTGTCATCTATGATTAGTTCATTTCTTTTATTAAATAAAAAAATAGTTTTTTTTATTATAAAATATGGAAGACTAAAAATTATTTTAAAATCATTAAATTTTAAACCCAAACTTATTATAAAAAAGAAAACTGTAACAAGAGAAAAAAAATAAAATAGGTATTGATTTTCATTCACATTAAAAAAGTTATAAATATTTTCTTTAAGAATTCTTCCCACAAACCCACTATTACCATTATCAATAAGAAGGAAAGATTCGTTAAAAAAAATATTCAAAAACGTTGTGCCAAATATAATATAAATTAAAGAATAAAAAATTTTTGAAATAAAGTTATTAATTCTTTTTTTAAGAAAAATTCTATAACCCAAATAGAAAATATTTAAAGCTATTAAAAAAGAAACCAACCCTGTTGATTGCAATAAAAAATCGGATATTACACTCCCATAAAAGCCACCAATATTTTTTATTTCAACATTTTCAGATGAGTAAATAAAATTTGGGTCGCTAGGAGAGTAGGTGATTATAGATGCTAATAGAAAAAAACCAAAAATAGCAAGACCGATTCCCCCAACTTCTATTAGTCTTTTTACTATAAATTCATTTAATTTATTAAAAACTTTAAAATTCATTTTTGTTTAAATTATTTAATTAGTTTTGTATCATTTATTAATAATTGTTAAAATTATTTTATAGAATAAAACAATGGAAAAACAAAAAATTTGTATAATAGGCGGTGGACTTACTGGCTTGATTACAGCAATTGCCCTTTCAAAGTTAAAAGTTAGTGTTGATTTGATTGTAGATAGAATGGAAAATAATATTGATTCGAATAGAACAATCGCAATTTCACAAGATAATTATGATTTTTTACAAGATTTAAAAATATTCAAACTAAATAAAAATCAATTTTGGCCATGCAAAGGAATGAAGTTATACACAAAAAATAAAAATAATAAAGTAGAAGAAATATTTAAACTAGAAAAAATAAATAAAAAAATTTTTTATATGATTAAAAATTCAAAAGTTATTGATTTAGCGTTAAGAGAATTAAAAAAGGATAAATCTATTTCAATAATAAAAAATAGAAAAATAAACAATATTTTTAGCTCGGGATCATTAAATTATATTAAAGTTAAAAAAAAAATCTTAAAATATAACTTAATTATATTAAGTGCTGGAGGTGCCTCTAGCTTGGTAAAAAAAATTTTTAAAGAAAAACCATTAGAACATTCTTATGGAGAAACTTCTTTAACAACAATAATAAAACACAACGCATCTTCAAATAATATAGCAAGACAAATTTTTTTAGAAGATGAAATAATAGCATTATTACCAATTTCTAAAAACCAAACATCAATAGTTTGGTCTGCTAAAAAAAGTTTATTGAATGAAAATAAAAATATAAATTT
>Ga0114997_10002710_pt1 | contig 14180 bp, 15 predicted proteins | sample ArcticOcean_MG_C_2_FD_87045 | JGI IMG/M metagenome (GOLD analysis project Ga0114997, IMG submission 87045) | Marine microbial communities from western Arctic Ocean - ArcticOcean_MG_CB4_136 | ecosystem: Environmental > Aquatic > Marine > Oceanic | place: Arctic Ocean: Canada Basin | collected... | reverse complement strand
TTTCTTTAGAAATATAATTTTTTCTTTTTCTTTTAAAAATAAAATATCTATATATTTTTATTTTAATAGAATATTTTAAAAAAAAATTTAATTTTTTTTTTTTTATTTTTATTATTGAAATTAATTTATTATTTAAAAAAAAATTTATTGATTTTAAAAATTTATCTAAATCTTTAATTTTTTTTTTACAATTAAAATGGGCCGATTGTTCTATTGCGTGAACTCCCGCATCTGTTCGTCCTGATCCAACTAAACCTATTTTTTCTTTTATAAGCTTAGAAATTTTTATTTGGATAAATTTTTGTATAGATTTTCCATTTGATTGTATCTGCCATCCTACAAAATCTGTTCCCACATATTCAATTAAAATTTGATATCTATGCATTATTTAAGTTTGATCCCTTTTTTATTTTAGTTCCAAACATAAATTCATTAATATTTTGAGGCTTTTTTCCTTGTCTTTGTATTACTAAAATTTTAATTGATTGTTCCTTACAACTTATTTCTAGATAATCGTCTAATATTATTCCTGCCTCTCCAGTTCCATTGCCTATTTCAGCTTTTAAAATCTTATATCTCTCTTTATTATAATTAAACCAAGCTCCTGGAGTTGGGTATAAACCGTTGATTTTTCCAATAATACTTTCTGCCGAATTATTCCACTCTATTTTTCCCTCTGATTTTTCAATTTTTTTTGCGTATGTTGCTTCTACATGGATCTGTTCTTTAAACTCTAATTTATCTTCTAAAATATCATCAATATTATTTGAAATTTTTTCAGCTGCAAGATTAGACAATTTATTCGTTATGGTCTCAGAATTATCATTTTTTGTTATATTTATTTTATATGAATTACATATTGGTCCTGTATCAAGCTCTTCACCAATCTTCATAATGCTTATGCCTGTTTGTTTTTCTAAATTCATAATTGATCTTTGGATTGGGGCGGCTCCCCTCCACTTAGGCAGTAAAGAAGCATGAATATTGATAAAACCTTTTTTTGTTAAATTTAATAATTTTTTAGGAATAATTTGACCGTACGCAACAACGATCGCAATATCTGCATCTAATTTTTTTAAATATTTATATTCTTCTTCATTATTTTTTAAAAGTTTTGGAGTTCTAAATTCTATATTTAGTGTTTCAGATATACCTTGAACTGGTGACTTATTAATTTTTTGACCTCTTTGTGATTTTTGAGGAGGTTGAGTATAAACAACTGATATCGGATACCCATTCTGATATAAGGATTTTAAAATTGGAACAGCAAAAATAGGCGTGCCCATAAAAATAATTTTTTTTAACATGTATTAAACAACAATTCTTTCAGATTTATTTTTAATAAGTTTTTTTACTATCATTGATTTCTTTAGTTTTGATAAATAATCAATAAATAAAATTCCTTCTAGATGGTCTATTTCATGTTGAATGCAAGTTGCTAATAAACCTTCAGCTTTTATTTCTTGTTTATCTCCATTATAATCTAAATATTCAACTGTACATTTGCTTGATCTTTCTATTTCTGCAAATTGATTTGGCACAGACAAACAGCCTTCTTCATAAATCGCTTTCTCTAGATTTTTTTCTTTAATAACTGGGTTGCAGAAATATATTGGATTTTTAATATTTTTATCTTTACTTAAATCAATAACGATAATTCTTTTGGGAATACCAATTTGTATTGCGGCTAAACCGATTCCATTAGCTAGATACATACTATCAAGCATATCATTCATTAATTTCCTTTCTTCATTTCCAACTTTATCTATAGGTTTAGAAACTTGTCTTAAAATTTTATTAGGTTCTGTTAAAATAATCTGGGCTGACATAATTAATAATTATTTTATTATAATTTTTATACTTTTAAAGGAAGAATTTTTAATAAAATTTTATTTCTTATAGGGTCAATATTTAGCTGATTTAAAGCATTTATTATAAAATATAGTGTCTCTGTTCCAATATCTTTTAATTCATCTTGGCCAATAATATGGACAAGTCTTAACAAAACTAATCCCATTTCATTATTGTTAATCATAATTTGAATATCCCCTGGCATATTAGTCTTATCCACTTCATAAAGATTCTTATATTTTTTTGAAATATTTACCCCATCAGACTTTAGAGACTCTATTAAAATGATATCCTTAGTGGAGAAAAAATATTTTTTACTTTTCTTTTTTTTTTTTAAAATGTCATTTAACTCTTTTTCTGTATTTTCTTTTGATATTTTTCCTCTAAAATAATTTATTAATTTTGATTGATGAATAACTTTATTATTAATTTTAATTCTAGCAGATTGTTTCTCTTTTTTGTTAAGAACATTATTATAAAAAGCTGTATATTCTGCTGGAACATCATCTAAATTAATTTCTTGCATAAAATTCATAAGCTCATCTTTAAATGCATTTGGAATATTTTCCTTAATGAATAAATCTTTTAAAATTTTTACTAATTTTAATTTTGATTCAGTTTTATCTGTTATTAAAATTCCCTGATAAACTAATGCTTTTGCCTCAACATTAGATAAAAGTTTATAAGATTCCTTAACACTTAAAAGTTGATTTATATTAAACTGAAATCTTTTATAGAGATCATATAATTTTTTTTCTGGATAATTTCTTTCGTGAGTAGCTTTTTCAATTATTGAAATTTTTTTTTCATCTTCTAAGTCTATATTTTCAGCATTTTCTAATAAGTTATTTGCTGCAAGATAACGCCAAATTTTTTTTGAAGTATTTAACTTTGGTTGAAATTTAAAGTTTGAATTTGTTCTATGAGATAAATGAAATTCTAAAATTGTTTTATCAGAAATTTCATTATCTTCTTTTGTATCATAACCCATCAAATAATTAAATTTTTTTTCGTAAAAACTATCTTTAAAATCAAACTCTTTTTTTAAATCATATAACATTTGTGCTTCTTCTCTTTTTTCTAAGTTAATTAGGCAATAAATATTAAATTTAGATAAATAATCATCATTTATAACCTGATCAATTTTTGAAAAAACGTCACATGCTTCTTCTAGTTTAGATTCTGATAAATATTTATCGACTAAAAATTTAACTAATTTTAAATTTTCTTTTACACCTTGATTTTTAATCAAAAATTTTTTTATTAATTCAATATTTTTATTTTGTATTAACCAATCTGATTTTATGGCTAAGAATTGTTCTGTTGAAATATTTTTTTGTGGTGGATAAGAGTTTGTTAATAATGCTATATTTAAAATTTCTTTTGCATCATCTGAAAGTTTAATGATTTCAATTTTATTTAAAATATTAATAATTTGATCACCGTTTGAGTTTGACCACATATCTAATAGCAAACCATTTGAGGCAGGATCATATATGCCTACAATTTTTAAATTGTGAGATAATAATGTTTTATCTTGTTCAATTTCTTGATTGTTTTTTTTTTGGGAATGAACTTTGTAAATATTATCAATTAATTGTTCTTCATCAGCATCAGTTTTTTTTTGACTTTCATTTTCTTCTATTATTACTTTATTTGTCTCCACGCCCCATATATCTACGGGATCATTAGCTTGTACCTTCGTTAAAAATAAAATAAAAATAATTAATACAATTGGTAAATTTTTTTTATTTAACAATTTTAAAATTGTCATTTGGGATTATTTTTTCAATCTTTTTGTTAGGAGCAGGAAAATCTATTTTATCAATAAAAATTGTTATAATAAAAAGTAGAATGAAGCCTAAAAGTATTTTAATAATAATACTTGTCATGCCTCTACTTGTTTTTTTATAAAATTCCATATATCGTGTATTATTTTCAAATTAAGACTTATTTATGTTTTTTCAATAAAGAAAAGTATGAAATCAAATAAAAATCTGGTTTTAGTGGGCATGATGGGATCTGGAAAATCTACAGTAGGCTCTTTAATTTCAAAGAAATTAAATGCAAATTTTATTGATATTGATAATCTAATAGAAAAAAATACAAATATGAGTATTGCTGAAATATTCCGGCAAAAAGGTGAAGATTACTTTAGAAATCTGGAGCAACAAATTACATTAAAAGAATTAAATTCATCAAACAATATAATTGCTCTTGGTGGTGGTGCTTTTATTAATTATAAAATCAGAAAAGAAATCCTTACAAATAATGTATCGTTTTGGTTGAGTTGTGGAAATCAAACCCTTTTAAACAGAATTAAAAATAGTAAAAAAAGACCAATTGCCTTTAATCTAAATGATAAACAATTATTAAAATTAATTGAGGAACGTGAAAAAATATACTTGAAAGCTCACTTTAAAATCAACTGTCATAAACTTACAAAAACTGAAATAGTAAAAAAAATTTTAAAATTATATGAATTTAATTAAGCTTAAAATTAATACAAAAAGTGGTGGTTATCCTCTAATTATTGGTTCAGGATTAACCATAAAACTTTCAAAATTATTAAAGGAAAACTCAATTAATTTTAATAAATGTTTATTTGTAATTGATAAGAAAATTCCAAAATCTATAATTAATAAGATTATTAAATCTCTACATGAAAGAAAAATTTTTATTCATTTTTTTAATGCCAATGAATTAAACAAAAATCAATTAAGTGTTAATAAAATTTTAGAAATTTTACTTAAAAACAATTTTAATAGAAATGACTGTTTAATTTCATTAGGTGGAGGTATCACAGGTGATGTATCTGGTTTCGCATCAAGTATTTTTAAAAGGGGTATTAAATTTATTAACATTCCTTCTACTCTATTAGCTCAAGTAGATGCTTCTATAGGGGGGAAAACAGGAATAAATTCTAAGTATGGTAAAAATTTAATTGGCTCATTTTATCAACCAAGCATAGTAATTTCAGACACAAATTTTCTGAAGTCTCTGCCCAAAAGAGAGATCCTTTGCGGCTATGGAGAAATTTTGAAGCATTCCCTAATTGCAGATAAAAAATTTTTTTTATTCTTAAATAATAATGTCAATAAAATTTTAAAATTAGAAAGTTCCCTTATAAAAAAAGTAATTTATAAAAGCTGCACAATTAAAAAAAAAATAGTAGAGGTGGATGAAAAAGAAAATAATTTAAGAAAAATATTAAATTTTGGACATACATTTGCGCATGCATACGAGGCCACTTTAAAATATTCTAAAAAATTAAACCACGGAGAAGCTGTTCTTCTCGGAATAATGAGTGCAATTAAATTTAGTTTAAATATTAATTTATTGTCAACAAATGAATTTGCACTAATTAAAAATCATTTTATTAAAGCAAAATTACCAATTGCGTTAAATCATTTTTTTAAAAGCAAGGATTTAAATAAAATAATTTCATTCATGATTATTGATAAAAAAAATAACACAAAAAAAATTAATTTAATTCTATTAAAAAAAATTGGCCAGTCAAATTTTAGTATGAATTTTCATTACAAAAAAATACATTCATTTTTAAAAAGTGAATTAAATAATTAAAATTTGAATAGAATGTATATATTTTTTTAATTCATAATCTAAAATTGCATAGATTTTTTTTGTCGATTCTATTTTATTCATTTTTTTAAGCTGTTGAGATTGAATTGTTAATTTAATGTGAAATTTTTCTTTATTATGGGTTTCATGATTTTTATGGAGAAAAGTTTTGTCTTCAATATTTATATTTTCCACTAAAATATTACCTTGTATCTTATTTTTAACAATTAAAATTAGTTGATTTATATTCATAATTATTATTTGTATCATATTATACTATGAAAAATATTTGTGATTGGAATAATTGTTTAGAAAATGGAGAATATAAAGCTCCAATAGAAAAGGATAATAGTAAAAAATTTAGATTGCTTTGTTTAAGTCATGTTAAAGAATTTAATAAAAATTGGAACTATTTTTCGAACATGAGTGATATTCAAATTCATGATTTTTTAAAATCAGACATGACATGGCACAAACGGACACAAAGCTTTAGTTCCTCTGATAATTTTTTTAAGGTTCTTTGGAACAATGCTTTAAAAGATGAGTTTGATAAATCAAAATTAAATAATGGATTTGATCATATGACACAATTTAAATTTAACCATAACGACATAAAAGCCTTCACTATTTTAGGTATTTCAATTGGTTTAAAATGGGGAAAAATACAAGATAAATTCAAAACCCTTGTCAAAAAATTTCATCCTGATATGAATTTAGGAAATAAAAAATACGAAGAAAAATTAAAGTTAATTACATTAGCCTACACACAATTAAAGAACACATACAAAACTAAAATTGACCTCTAATTTAAACATACAGCCTGATATTAAAATTTCTATTAAGCAAACTTTTGGTTTTGACTCCGAAATGGAAGTTTCTGCTTTTTCAAAAAAAAATGAATACGTTCCACAAATAGATAAAAATTATAAATTTGATAAAGATACAACTCTTGCAATTTTATCTGGTTTTGCTTTCAATAAAAGAGTTTTGGTGCAAGGCTATCATGGGACAGGTAAATCTACTCATATAGAGCAAATTGCTGCAAGACTTAACTGGCCTTGTATTAGAGTCAACCTGGATAGCCATGTAAGTAGAATTGACCTAATAGGAAAAGATGCCATTGTTATTAAAGATGGAAAACAAATAACTGAATTTAAAGAAGGAATATTACCTTGGTCTATTCAAAATCCTTTGGCTTTAGTATTTGATGAATATGATGCCGGAAGACCCGATGTAATGTTTGTAATTCAAAGAGTCTTGGAAGCCGATGGTCACTTTACTCTTTTAGACAAAAATAAGATAATTAAACAAAATAAATATTTTAGGTTATTTGCAACCTCAAATACTGTTGGCTTAGGTGATACAACTGGATTATATCATGGCACTCAACAGATCAACCAAGGACAAATGGATAGATGGAATATTGTTACATCTTTAAATTATTTAAGCTTAGATAAAGAAATGGAAATCATTTTGGCTAAAAACAAAAACTTGAATAACGCAAAAGGTAAGGAAAAAGTTTCTAATATGATCAAAGTCGCGTCTTTAACGAGAAAAGGATTTATGGCTGGAGACATATCTACTGTAATGAGTCCAAGAACAGTATTACATTGGGCAGAAAATACTGAAATTTTCAAGGATACAGGGTATGCATTTAGAATTACTTTTTTAAATAAATGTGACGAATTAGAAAAAAATATAATAGCTGAATATTATCAAAGATGCTTCGGTGTTGATCTACCAGAATCTATGCTAAATATTCAGGTGTAAATGAATAATAAAGAAAATAATTTCAAAGAAAAATTTAAACAGGCCTTAATTTCTACATCTAAAGTAATTTCAAATGACTATAAAATAGATTTAAATAAAAATAATAAAAATTTAAGCTCAAAAAATTTAGATTTTTTTGAAATAGATAATTTAAACAATAAACATGATTTTTTAAAATTAAGGGCAGAAGCAGATTCTGAAGCCTTAAAAAAAAAATTTTCTAATCAAAAAATATACAATAAAAACTTACCTAATAATACATCATGCAGAGCATTGTATGATTTATCAGAAAAAATTAGATACGAAATTTTAGGAAGTAAAATGTTAAAAGGAGTGTCAAAAAATTTAAATGAAAATTATAATCAAAAATTAAATTTAAAACGTAAAGACAAATTAAGTACAAAAGAAGATGTAAATATTAATGAAGCTTTTGAAATTTATATGTTAAAAAAATTTTTTAATATAAAACTTAACCCACTATCAAATAAAATTTTGAGTTTTTGGGAGCAGGAATTCAATTCATCTTTTGATAATCACATAAATTTTTTAAATCAAAATTTAGAAAACCAAGAAAATTATAATTCAAAATTTTCTGAGATACTTGAAAAAATGAATATTTTTAATTCTGAAAAAGATAAAGAACAAGATAATCAACAAAATGAGCAGGGTAATGATTCTGAAAACAACAGCAAAAATCAGGATAAAGAAGAGAAAAGGAAACAAGATGACAGTAAAGTTGGTACTGATTCTGATAAAGATATTGATGAATTCAAAATAGATGAACAATTGGTTGATACCGAATCTAAAAAAAAAAGTTCTGAACAAGTCGAACAAAAAATTAACCCTAGTATAAGTGATATTAAATACAAAATTTTTTCAACTCAATTTGATGAAGTTGCTAAAGCAGAAACATTAGAAAACATTGAAGAAATAAATAAATTGAGAAAAAATTTAGATCAACAACTTATTACTTTTCAAAATTTAATAACAAAGTTAGCAAATAAACTCCAAAGACAACTTTTAGCAAAACAGAATAGAGCTTGGGATTTTGATTTGGAAGAAGGTTTATTAGATAGCTCAAAGCTAACTAGAGTTATTATGGACCCTTATAATTCTTTATCTTTTAAAAAAGAAAAAGACTTAGATTTCAAAGATACAATAGTGACTTTATTAATTGATAATTCAGGCTCAATGCGTGGAAGACCAATAACGATTGCTGCATTATGTGCAGATATATTATCTAGAACTCTTGAAAAATGTTCGGTAAAAGTTGAAATTTTAGGATTTACAACCAAAAATTGGAAAGGTGGAAAAAGCAGAGAAGAGTGGAATAAAAAAGGAAAACCAAATAAACCAGGTCGCCTTAATGACTTAAGACATATTATCTATAAAAATGCAGATACTCCTTGGAGACAGTCTAAAAAAAATCTTGGTTTAATGCTTAAAGAAGGATTACTCAAAGAAAATATAGATGGCGAAGCTATAACATGGGCATACAACAGACTTAAAAAAAGAAAAGAGGAAAGAAAAATTTTAATGATAATATCCGATGGTGCTCCTGTTGACGATTCCACTCTTTCAGTTAATTCAGGAGATTTTTTGGAAAAACATTTAAAAAAAATAATAAAATTTATTGAAAATAAAAGTGATATAGAAATTTTAGCTATTGGAATAGGGCATGATGTTTCAAGATATTATAATAAAGCAATTAAAATAACAGATGCTCAAGAGTTGGGTGATGTTATGATTGGTCAATTAAGTGGACTATTTAAAAACAAAAAAAAATTAAACTAAATTTTATTTAAATCTTTATTAATCCATTTTATTTTTACTTCTGCTCCAGAACTTTTTTCTAAATTTTTAAAAGTTATTTCTGCAAAATTTTTTTCTAAAAGTGTTTTTCCAATAAAAGTTCCAAGTCCTAGACCATATTTTGAAATGTGAAGATCATCCATTGATCTTATATACGGTTCACCCAACTTATGTTTATCAATTAAATCCTTTGGAAAACCTGGTCCATCATCTTGAATTATAATCTCTGTTTCTTTTTTATTACTTTTTAAAAAAATTTTTACTTTCTCATTAGAAAATTTATTTGCATTACCAATAAAATTTCTAAGGCCGTAAACAATCTCTAATGATTTATGAGATTTAACTTGATTTTTAAATTGTTCAGAATTAATTATAAAAATTTTTTCGCTTATTTTTTGATAAGATCTCACAATTTCATTAATATAATTAATAAAAGTAACCTCTACATCTAGAAATTCATCTTCAATAATCGGATTTAATGACAATTTTTTAAGTATTTCGCTGCATCTATTGCTTTGGCTAATCAATAAATCTAGATCATTTTTAAATTTAATGTTTTGTCCGAATTCCTTTTTTAACTCTTTGGCCGTTAATAAAATTGTGGAAAGTGGTGTCCCAAGAGAATGTGCTGCTGCTGCCGCTTGTCCACCTAAAGAAAGTAATTCGTTTTCTTTTGACATTATTTCCTGCATTTTATCATAAGCTTCTTTTCTAATTCTACTTTCTTTTCCAAATTGAAAACTAAAATATACTAAAAATACCAGGCCTATTAGTATTGCAATAGGAATACTATATAAGTAAAAATTTGGCACATGAAAATGGATTATTTCTGGATGTGGTAATTCATAATAAAAAAAAGATGTTATAAATAAAATTATTATTGTTAATATAGTTAATGTTATTGAGGTCCATAAATTTAAATATTGTGCAGAAAGTACTGATGGAATTATTATTAAAACAATAAATGGGTTTGTAATACCTCCTGTCAAATAAATCAAAAAACCTAATTGAACAATATCAAAAAATAAATATGCAGTTGAAACAGAATTATTTAATTGATTTTCTTTGATTTTAAATTTTAAATAAAGATTAGTTAAAACACCAAAAAAAACTAATAAAACACAATCAATATAATTAAATTTAAATTTAAGAAAAAATTGAACTGTTAAAATCGCAATAATTTGGCCAATATAAAAAATCCATCTTAAATTTACATAGGTTGGCTTATTAAGAGAATAATATTTTGAAGTTTTAAAAAACCTCATTTTTTAAATATCAAGATTTGATACATTTATTGCATTTGAAACAATAAAATCTTTTCTTAGCGCTACATCATTGCCCATTAAGGTGTGAATAATATTTTGATCTTTTTTTAAATCTTTTGAATAATGAACCTGCAATAAATTTCTTGTTTCAGGATTTAATGTTGTGCTCCATAGTTCTTCTGGATTCATTTCTCCCAGACCCTTAAATCTTTGAATGCTCATTTTTGATTTTTCTTCATTGTATGTTTTTAAAAATTCCTTACTCCCTTTTTTAAATTTTTTTAGTTCTTTAGAGTTAGTTAAGATATAATGATCTAATTCTTTTTCATCTTTTATGTAAATTCCTTTTGAACCTTTGTTTATCTTAAATAACGGGGGTTGCGCTAAATAAATGTGTCCGTTTTCTATTAATTTGTTAAATGGTTTGTTGTTAAAAAAAGTTAATAAAAGAGCTCTAATGTGCGAACCATCTACATCGGCATCTGTCATAATAATAATTTTTCCATATCTTAAATCTTTTAGGTTTAATTCTTCAAGTTTTGGGTCTAATCCTAGTGCGTTAATTAAAGTTACTATTTCATTTGAAGATATCATTTTTGATAAAGCTTTTGTTCTATGATCGTTTCCATTGTTATTGCTATTGCCATTTTTTTTAATTTGAGTTTCTTCAACATAGGTATTTAAAATTTTACCCCTTAAAGGTAAAACTGCTTGATTTGCTCTATTTCTACCTTGTTTTGCAGAGCCTCCGGCAGAGTCTCCTTCTACAATAAACAATTCAGTTCCCTCTTGTTTTCCAATTTGACAATCCGCTAGTTTTCCAGGTAGTCCACTTAATTCCAATGCTCCTTTTCTTCTTACATTTTCTCTAGCTTTTCTAGCAACATCTCTTGCTAGAGCTGCTTGTATAACTTTGGATAAAATTATTTTAGTTATTGCAGGATTTTGATCAAACCATGTTGATAACTTTTCATTTATTACAGTTTCAACAATCATTCTTATTTCAGACGAAACCAATTTATCTTTTGTTTGAGATGAAAATTTTGGGTCTGGTATTTTTACAGACAAAACACAAGTAAGGCCTTCTTTAATGTCATCTCCAGATATTGTTAATTTGTTTTTTTTTAATAAGTTGTTTTCATTTGCATATTTGTTCACAACTCTTGTTAAGGCACTTCTAAAACCAAGTAGATGAGTACCTCCATCTTTTTGATAAATATTATTTGTATAGGGGTATACATCTTCACCATAGCTGGCATTCCATTTTAAAGAGCACTCTATTTCTATATTATTTTTTTTTCCTTCGATATAAATTGGTTTTTTAAATAAATCATTTTCATTTTTATTTTTCAATTTTTCTCTTTTTTCATCTAAATAATCAACAAATTCAATAATTCCACCATCAAATTTAAATACTATTGTTTTTGATTTTTTTACAGTTGAATCATTTATTGTAATTTTCACACCTTTATTAAGAAAAGCAAGTTCGCGCATTCTTTTTGAAATTATATTAGGGCTGAATTTTATTGATGAAAAAATTTCTTTAGAAGGTAAAAAAGTTATTTGTGTGCCAGTATTTTTAGACTTTCCAATAACCTTAAGCGGAGATTTGGAATCTCCATTTTTAAATTCTATAAAATATTTTTTTCCATCTCTATCAACTTCTAATTTTAATTTTTCTGATAAGGCATTTACAACTGAAACACCGACTCCGTGTAATCCACCTGATACTTTATAAGAATCATGATCAAATTTTCCACCAGCGTGCAGTTGTGTCATGATTACTTCAGCGGCAGATTTTTTTTCTCCTTTATGCATATCAACAGGTATGCCTCGACCATCGTCCCTCACTGTAATAGTTCCATCTGAATTAATATAAACATCAATATTTTTACAATGTCCCGCTAGTGCTTCATCTATTGAATTATCAACAACTTCGTAAACCATATGATGTAAACCGGTTCCATCGTCTGTATCTCCAATATACATTCCTGGTCTTTTTCTAACTGCCTCTAAGCCTTTTAAAACTTTTATGGAGTCTGCTTCGTATGTTGATTTATTTGTCATTTTTAATTTTTTGGAAAAAAAAATTATATCATTTTTTGCAACAAAAAGATCAAAATTTATTAATCTAAAGCTAAATAAATCATTAAATAACCCTTTAAAATAAACACTTATTTAACTTCTGAGCTTTAAAAATGCTCTTAAATAAAATTACTTAAATATATACTATTAAAAATATTAATATTTTGATTGTTTTAAACTTATAAAAAGAAAATAACTAATTTTTTACAATTTTCATTAAGGTCTTATCTTTTTAATAAATATTTGAGAATTTGAAACTTTGAGCAACTTATAGTTATTTTTAATTTCGGTTAAAAACTTATTAATAGCAAAACAAGGATTTTCTTTAATATCTTCATACCCATTCCAAATATAATCATCACATATTAAAAGTCCATCTTTTTTTAGAAATTTCCATGAATTAATACAGTCTTTATAAACTTGAGAGCCCTGATGATAGCCATCAATATAAATGACCTCAAAAAAAAAATCATTTTTTAAAAAAAAATTATCACTTGTATCTTTTATTTTATTTATATTACTGTAATTTTTAATATTATAATCAAAATTATTTTCAATATTTTGAAAATTATGATTAGTATATTCTTGGGTTCCAACCCAATTATCTACGCAGTATATTTTTGAAAATTTAAAAGAATTTGCTATAAATAAAGCAGAATTTCCTTCATATGATCCTATTTCTAGATATCTAAAGTTTGAATTAATTTTTGAACAAAAAGAATAAAAATTATAAGTATTTGATGAAAAGAAATCATTTGTAATTTTTTTATCTCTTAAAAAAATCTGATGATTTTTTTTATACTTAATAATTTTTCTTTTTGAAAAAATATTTAATATTTTTTGCATTAAAAAATATAGAATTATAGTAAATGAAGATTTACTTTTTATAAGAAATATTATTTTATTCATAACCTAAATCCAAAATTTCAAAAAAAATTCATCTACCCACTTTCAAAAACCTGACATTGCTGACCTGTCTTAAGTATCGTAAAATTCGCAACATTAGTTTTAACTTCCACATTAAACATTGTTTGAAAGCAATTGGTATCTGCCCATTCGTAATGTGGGCTAAAAAAAAATTCACACTTACCACCGGAACAGTTTGCTATCTCTGAGCTAACAACGTTACACCACAACAAACTCAGAACCACAATTCCTAAAAATTTTTTCATTTTAACTAGTTATAAATTTTTGTAAATGATCTATAAGCTCTTTTTGTTCTTCAATCATAATTTTTAAAACATCACGGATTGAAATAATTCCAACAATTTTTTTATTTTCTAACACCGGAAGATGTCTAATTCTTTTTTCATTCATTATTTTCATACACTGGTCAATTTTACAATCTCTAGTAACAGTGATTAATTCTTTGGTCATAGCTTCATCTAATAATGTATCTTTGCTACTCTTACCTTTTAAAATGATCTTTCTTGCATAATCTCTTTCTGTAAATATACCTATAGGAAAATCATTATTATCAACGATAATGATTGCGCCTATATTCTTTTCTGACATTAAAATAAGTGCTTGTCTTACATTTTGATCTTTTGAAATAGTCCAAATTTGACTATTTTTATTTAGTTTTAGGAAATCTTCTAATCTAGTCATAATTTTTTTTTTTTATTTATCCCCTTCATGAGGCCAAACTAATCTTAACGTTTTTTTAAAAAGGAGGAAAGGTTAAATTAATGGCGGAGAGAGTGGGATTCGAACCCACGGTACCTTTGACAGTACACACACTTTCCAAGCGTGCACCCTTAATATTCCTCGGTGGAACTCCAACAATAGCACTGAGAAACTTTCAAATAACAGTAT
>Ga0114997_10002703_pt1 | contig 14198 bp, 11 predicted proteins | sample ArcticOcean_MG_C_2_FD_87045 | JGI IMG/M metagenome (GOLD analysis project Ga0114997, IMG submission 87045) | Marine microbial communities from western Arctic Ocean - ArcticOcean_MG_CB4_136 | ecosystem: Environmental > Aquatic > Marine > Oceanic | place: Arctic Ocean: Canada Basin | collected... | reverse complement strand
TATTGCAATTGTCAGGTTATACAGATGGAAGAGGTTTGAAATTTTCTTTCTATTTCCCCATGACTGTTATTATGAGAGGTACCAACTCTGATAATCAATCATCATGCCAACATGTTTGTGTGAAGGGATTTGGTAATATGGCAACTGGATTTAAACAAAATACAGATATAAACGAAGAAGGCATGTCAGAATCTGCGTTTCAATCTATTTCCAACCCAACTGATCAATGTGAATTATATCCGGGAACAATTACACGTTCAACAAATTGTCTGAATGAACAAAATATATGCACTGATGGATACATTAACAGCACTGGTTGTGATAATCGTATAAATGCACTGCATAAAAATTTTAAACAAAATACGGTTTGTTCAAATTTGAATGAAAAGGATAAAACTACTATACAAACGATTGCGGCAACTTGTTGTGATTCACAAGGTGATATGTGTTCTTTATCATGGGAACAAAGTGGTTATACATTTCCATTTAAATCAATTAATAAAAGTTAAACTTATTAAAAATTATTTTCTTAACAAGACATATACATGTGTAATTCTAGCAGTCACATCTTTATTTAAAAGTTCCGAGGTAAGATCTATTTTACCAACACATCCATTTCCCCAAGAATTACAATAATACACTTGATCCTCACATATTGTAGCTGCAAACACGTGTCCATTTGTATTATCCCCGGCGGTTCGAATAACAAATCCACGTATATAGGGTTTGCGATACAATCGTTCGAAATCGGACATTAGTTGTTCATCCAGACGATAATGTGTTTTTCCATAATTTTCCTCAAAAGAAATGTACACCATGGCAAGATTTTGATCACTCGTCTCGAAAGTTTGATATATTTTTTGAAATTCAAGATGTCCTAAGTTTCCAAAAGTGTCGTCAGCCTGATCAATATATCCAAAATACACTTGGAATACATCTGGTTTCCAAGTCTGGATGGTTTGAAGAATATACAATAATAGCAATGTTGGATTCCCACTGTTCACAACAGACTCTCGCGTGACCTCATCTGTCTCATAGACTGATTTTTGCCAAGATTTTGGTAATGTGGGACAATAGTTTTCAAAATTATAGGATGAATAATCTTTGGATAAAAAATCTGCCATTTGATTCACAATGGCATATTGTGTACTTGATCCTATTTTGTGTTGTGCATTATAAATATCTTCATCTATTATACATTCTTCTAATTTTCGCAAAATAGAAAATTCATTGCGAAAGAGAGTGATAATAGATACCATGTAACAAATACCAACTTCCCCTTGATTCAGACTGAATTTCAAGCAATCGTGGTGATTGAACATCAGGGGAGCTTCACCTGGGGATGCTGAACGAGGGACTTCGCGCGCTACTTGTTCTTTTACTAAACGTTCCATAATCTCGAAATGATCTGACATTATTTGCTTTCCACCGCCATTTTTGGCGTGCTTTGACAACAGAAGATCCTGGATATGTGATCTGTCTTGTTGGAGATTGTCTAATGGGGTCAGGTTGTGTTTATTTGGTATATTTACATCGATTCCTGTAACATTGAGTAGAAATTCAATATCTTTGTCTTCAGCATTCTTGACTGCAAAATGAAGAGCTGTATTTGAAAATTGACTTTTACTGTTTATGTCGATGAAAGGATGAGAGGCTTCCCATACTGGCCGAATAAGATTCGAATGAGATCGACATGCTATCATCAGTATATTTTGTTCACCATCTTCCCAATGTGATTTTATGGAAGTTTTTTGAATGGCTTCTTCTGTCGTTGGAAATATACTCGTCAACGTCTCAAACTCGTATTCCGTATCTTCATACATATACAAAAGCCACCAAAATGCCGTCACTTGCCGTCTGCCGCCTGTTTGATTCGGATTAGCCCCCTTTGACAAAAGGAGGTTCATAATTGGCACATTACCCGTAACACCTGCCGCAATAAGTGGTGTCTGGTGTGTGTCTGAGGCTTGAGCGTTGACGTTGATATTTGGTTGTTCCAGCAAAAAATTGATGATTACTTGATTTTTTTTTCGTATGGCCAACATTAGAGGACAATCAAAGCCGCCAAATTCATTTATATCATCCCCTTGATCAATATAATACTGAACCAAGTCCATGTTTTGAATCGCTACGGCAGCACATATCCGTGTTTCATACGAATAAAAGTCGGGAACACCGTTCATGTATTTTCTCAATGACCACGTAGATTTAATCTCCGATGATGAATATCTTGTTTTCACTATCAATTGATCTAAGACATGTGGAGTTAATCGTGTGGCCCATTTACCATTCTTAAATTTTGGCCAATGTCGGCATATCGTATCTATTTTTTTACGTTCAAAGAGAGTAATTTTTGCTTGTTTTTTCCATTTTGAATAGCGCTCTCTACCATTTAATGCTTTATAACGCTGTTGCCACACTTCTCGAATATCATTGGTAAAACGCCCGAGTCGATGAGACAAAAATATTAAGACATCATACGTGAGCATTTTTATTCGTTTTGGAAATGTTTGATATATTTGAGTGAGTAATTCTTCTTGATCGTCTGTCAAGCACACCCTGGTTTCGAGTGTATTGTAGAGTGAATTGTCTTGAAGAATGTATTTGCGATTCTTCCAAATCTTCAGAATATCACCTTTTAATTGTTCAAGATTTTGTACAGGAGGAACCATATGGACGGCAATTTTAGGCAAAATGGTGTGCCAAACAGTTGGAGAGAATATTTTCGAACATTTTGGCCAGTATTGATATACTAATAAAATCAAATCTCTTTTTGTAAGGGGTGTGGTCACCACTCTTACATATTGATGAATGGTAGATTTTTTAGTGGTCATTATTCGATGGATCAACTATGTTTATACTAACCTTTTTGTAAAACGAATTGTCAGATTTAAATCACAAAAAAAAAATAGGATCATAAATACAATACACAAATAAAATAACAATGGCAGATTATTCTATTTATACCTTGTTTAAACTGGAGCGATCCGCTTCTCCCCTGCAAATTTTAGATCAATGCAAAGATCAATGTTCAAAATGGAACATAGGGTCTGTTCAAAGACGACTGGCAACCACGATGAACCTCGAACAAGCGTCTTTAGCCGCTGAGCGCGTCTTTATGGATGGTAATGATTATTTAAAGTCCTCTGCCGCGATCCTTTTAGACCCCTCCTCGCGCCAATGTTACGACGCGTGGTTAGATGCGATGGTCAGCCAATCACCAGAAACGATGGCATTGACACGTTCGCGTTTGTTGTGGTTTAATCAAATGACAAATGGCATTCATTTCGGAGAAAAGATGATTGAAATGTTAGATTCTTCACCAAAAACGGTTGCTAAAATACAACGCAATCTCCCAGTTCTAAAAGAAAATACTGTGGTTCTTTCATCTCCACAATGTCGCGGTTGTCATTCATCCTTTAGCTTCTCAAAAGATTATCTTGTATTACATTGTCACTGTACAACACGAGTGGGACATGTGAATTGTTTGGAAAGTTTTTCGACGCGCGTGAAAAACAAGTGTCCTGTATGTCGGCAACAACTATTAAAACGACATCAAGTGTCCAAATATTTATTTTGGAATGTCAAAGAAAAATATAAATTTGTTTAAAATATTATTGTTTATTCATATTTGAAATCGAACCTTTGTACACTATATGAACATTACCATCTCTGTCTCTCACTGAATAGGAATTGTTTTGATGACTAATGCACGTTCCTTCTATTACACAATTAAAGGTGTAAAATCCTCCTATTTGTGCTTGTATCTGTGGAACATGATCAACCAACAGTGTTAGGGTAGAACATGGTTCGATATTATAATCTGTCAATAACCCTTCAGAATGATGTTCTACTTCGTTATCATCTTCGTCGCGTATAAATTGACCGTTTTGTTGGAAATAAAATGGTTTATTTGGAAATATCCATCTCATTGACAATAAATCGCTAATAAGACCATCTATACTTTTCGTGCGAATCGCTGTCCGTTGATCACCCATTTCAACCAAAATGGTCATTTCATCTGAAATTTCGTCGTTTATAAATTGTGTAATGAATGTATCACAACTTTCAGGAGGTAGTGTTCGGGCGGTCTTGAGTTTATTATACCAATTTGTGACTGTATTCCCTGCCGCTCGTGCTTTTGTACGTACAAATTTGGAATTTTCTCGCATAACTCTGTAAATGGCATTCATATATATCTCGGGCGACGGGCCATTTGTGCGCCAAGTATTATGCATTATGTGATACTCTACAAATGGCGTAGAAGCAACAGCTAAAAGTGCAACCACTGGACGTCGGTCTTGATTGTCCATGGTACAGTATATTTTTCCATTTGATCTTTTTTTGAATAAAATTTGTGCATCGACATCTTTTGGATGGACGCCTGGTATCGAATCAACAATTCTGTAGTTTCCAGAGTGATATCGCACGGCGATGTAATGTTTCATAGAACCCTGACCTATGGCTACAATATACCCGGCAAGTGAAGAATTTGCTTGAATAGCTTTTAAATAATAAGCAGAAGGTATTTTTTCTAGAGCGATACGCTGGACAGCTTTACTTTTGGATTTCAATATAGATTCTAGTACTTCAATTGAATAAAGTCCGAGATTGGGGTCATATAATTCTTCGCCGTATGCTTTCTTTTCTAAATTTTTAGCCATATCGTCCATTTCTTGTCTGGAAACAATGTGTCTTCCATAGATATTTTGAAGGGATCTCATGCCACACGTAAGGTCGTGATTTGTTTGGCGAATAACAACATCCGTATTGTTTTGGCCCGGGAATGTTTGTTCTGGCGCTTTAACTTCGAGTTCAACCAGAGCTTCTTGTTGCCTGAACACTGTCGGGGGTGTATAGGCAACTTTGGCTGATTTTGTTGTTGTACATGGCCCAGTTTTGAACCTCATATATTATCCAGACATGTACTATTTATACGTCCCATTGATAGGCCGACACATTGTCGGCCAAGTCTCTCTGTTGAGCAGCTTCGGGCGGATCAAAAAGTGTACGGCATAATCGTCCAAAATCCATAGATCCGTATAATATACCTCTGTAGTCGCGTCGCACCATTAAAAGCCACAATTGAAAGGCTTCTGCAAATGTCCCGTTGGGTACTAAATGAAGTATAGCGCGATGCATGACATCGTACCGCCGCCGTCGTTCAATAATAATTGGAACGACCATATGTGGAAGTTTTGTACGGTGTTTCCATGTTTTTTCCGACGAACAATAGAAAAAATCTTTAAAGGAAACCGAATAGGTGGACATAAAGTGGGCATGTACCATTTGTAAATGCAGACCATTTATAATGGTTTTATTCACATGCAATTCGGGTGGTTTGGCATAAGAAGTTAGACTATTTAATTTGTCAAGCACCGCAAGTGGACGATTTTCGGCCAAAGATTGATAAGCAGTGACTCTAGAACCACGCGCGCCGTAGGAACAACGCGCACCTTCGGACAAACGATTCATATTTTGCCAGGTCATTTCAGCCAAACGATCGCGAAATTTTCGAATGTTTAGATGGCGGTTTTCGTTTTCCACAAAATCCTCCCAACGACTTTCTGGCATTTCTAAAACTGGTGGAACAGTATCAAACATCGTATATTGTGCAAAAGAGCGGCGGATACTGAGAAATCGGACATACAATTCATATACGGCAGACGGATGTATTTGATAAACATGGTCAGAAATTTTGATGCGGTATCTTCGAAGATCAAACACTGAATCGGGGGCAGTATGACAAATAAACCACGCGGCCCTGAATTCCAAAGCGTCCAAATATAATAAAACGTGATGTGAAAGACCGTTAAAGGAATACCAGCGCATTTCAAAGATATCCAGGGCGTTCAAAATGTCCGAAAAACTATACTGGGCAGTGTCGTAGGAACTGTGTGATCTCAGGTAATTTTCACGCATCCAATCCCGCGTTTCGGAAGGTATAGAAGTACAACCTGGTTTGGAAGCCAGCCAACGACACATACAAATACAAGTATAGACAAACATTCCACAGCACCACCCTTTCAATTGTCCAGGAATACGGCCAAATAAACTGTCCCATGATTCAAACACATACTTTTCCATTTTATTGGCCAAACGCACGTAAGGAATATCGTCATTTTCATCAAATATCATGGAACCGTCCGCATGCGATAATAAGATGTCGTAAGTATCTAATAAATATAAAAACAAATCGGCAGGTTGAAGATTGGGTTCAAGAGAATAATTCACACATTCCACAAGGGTATGGCAGCGAAATAAAGATTTGTAGTTGGATCGGTACATTCTTAAAAAAAATACGTTGTTTATACTCATTTATTTACCAGTTGAACCAAATCCTCCATTCGTACGCATTGAAGACGTCAAATGATCTCCAATAGCACCGAATTTTCCGCGTGGTGCGTTTGAGAAAGTAGAAACAGGTTGAAAAGAGGGTGCGCTGTATTTTTGAACCACCATTTGAGCAATACAGTCATGTTTATTAACTGTATAGTCGGTCAGACCGTGATTAAACAACTTGACTTTAATTGCCCCTTGATAATCTTCATCGATAATTCCTCCAAACGCCACAATATTGTGGGTAAATCCAAGGGAAGATTGACCCTCGATTTTACCGTAATGTTGAGTTGGTAATGCAATCGATACACCAGTGTCAAAGATCGCAGAGCCGCCTGCCGGAATTGTCTCTGCTTTGGTGGAATATAGATCGTGACCTGCCGACCCCAGCGTTTTGCGCTTCGGCACGACGTTTGGGTCACACTTTACTTGGGCCCAATGGTCGTACTGAACGAAATCACCCAGGCCTTGCATCTCACACGGCAGTAGTTTTTTATCGTCGTGTAAAAGGCCAGGTGGGAGAGAGGGATGGTCTTTTAGAAAATTGTTTGACCAAGCAGATTTTGACGAAGCAGATTTTGACGAAGAAGTCATATTTATTGTATGGTATTTTATAGTTGTATATACAAATTCACATATGTACTCCTTATGTGAATTAAATTCGGGAAGCCTTCTTTTTATTAAAATAATGGTTGGAATATATTGTCCATCCTCAAAGGTTTGCGCTTCGTTTTTCCCTTAAATACTGTACCATTGTTCAATAGTCGTACTCTTTCAACTAATGAACAATGGTGTGTTTTTGAGTCGTGGGTCTTTTACTGAATATATTGTGTTTGGACTTTGAATATTTTATTTGTATACTACTCTGGATCGTGTATGTGCATGCCTACACTATATGGACAAACATATTCTTGTAGTTCTTCATCCCAACCTTGACAGTTACACCAACCTTCAACCCAAGCTTCTTCATGTTCCCATAGCCAACATCTTAATACTTTGGGTGTTGTTTCATCTTCACGAATGTAGACTTGTTCATTTATGAATTCTTTTAAGTTTCTGCGTCTGTGTGATGAAACGCCGACATCTGGATAAAGTAGTGGATGTGGAATTAAAACGACTGCGTAACTGTTGACCTCGATGACGATTAGGTTTGGCGTTTTTGGAATATTTTTTGGAACGGTAAAATTTATCCATTTGAATTAGGAATTGCTACTTAAATACTTAAACAGTGATTTATCATTTTCCAATCGTTTAATGTTTTAAATAATAATTCTTAATTAAAATGTTGGAGTTGGAATTCTAATTAATGAAATTGAGTAATAGATATCCGGATAAACATATATGCTTTATTTCAAGGTCTATTATTGTACAACGTCGCAGTATGTTTTCTTCTTAAATATATATACAAAAGACTCTTCTGAGGCAACAGACCAATTTGCATCGAATCTAACTCCGAACCTTGATCTTTTGCATGTATCCCAGGCATCTTTTGCACCGTTGTCTGAGAATGTCACCGTAATAGTATCGCAATCTTTGTGGACTTTTATTTTCCTCCATCCATGATACAAGTATATTTTAGAACAATGTTTAAAATCTTCTTCAAGTGCGAATTTGAATATTTTGTGTTTAAACATACCAACATGGTGATTGTCGTTTTCTTCTTTAGCAACAGTGGAATGTAAAGGGTCATCCAACCACTTGTCATCGAGATCTCGCGCATAGACATACCATGTTTTTGTTATTATAGCACCCATGTGAATTGGTATAAATAACTTCATTTAAATACTGTAAAAAAAAACAAGTCTTTAATCATAAAATTTACACCAGCGGCTGAAACCGATCTAAATACAATGACATGTTTCTTAAAAAGAGAAAAAGAGAAAAAGAGAAATTAGTGAGCGACGCTAAAGACCAAAATCCAAAATAAGTAGAGAATAAGATGGTATATAAACGAGATGTTATAAATTATACAAAAAATGAGTTCTTTTAATTACGAACCCTCTAAAAGTTCTTTGCGTGCGGATACTGTTGTCGAGTTTGTGGGAAAATCTCTTTTGGATTTCAAGATAAAGGAGATCCCAGGAATGGGGCCAGCTTCTATTCAGAAATTTGCCAATCATGGCATTTACACACCGGCCCAGATCCTTGCCAAGTTTCTATCTTATGTAGATAGTGAAGACGCCACAGCAATGCAGGTTTGCAATTCATTTTATGATTGGGCCAATCCTATTATGGGACAGGCCAATACTCACAATCTTACTTTTGCTCTAGCCAATTACGCAGGTGAGCATGGTCTTTTTAATTATGAGTAAATTTTATAATAACAGAATAGCATAGCATATATAATTAATATACATACGTTTCCTATTATGCCAATATACCTGAGTATTATGTATTTATTTACGAACAGTCCAACTGTCGTTATAATTGAAAATCCCCCTAGTAATACGATTCCAATCCAAAATGACGTCTTTATTGTGCGTTTATTATAAGGTGGAAGTGCTTTGGCTTCGGTAGTAGCAAATCTTCTGAATGTTTTTTTTGGCGGCAGTAAAATTCTCGCAACCCGACCATTGCTTTTAACTGACATTATTTTTGTAGAAGTGAATTAAATACACATATTTTGAGATTAAGTTTTTGGAATCTCAAAAGGTAACAAATTAAATAAAAAAAAAATGAACACTGATATGCCATCCCCAATGTCCGAAGTAGAATTTAACGATGTGAAACGCGCATACACTGAGGCGATTCCTGCCGGAGATGCTCTCAAACACACATTAAAGGAACACAATAAGGAGCAAAAAGGCCGAATCTCTCAAATTCACTCTTATATGCGCGAAAACAATATGATGAGTGCCGATATTGGTGGTATTACATTTGAAAGAGAGGAAAAAACAACGTGCAAGGTGTCTCTTAAAACACTTGAAGAAGTCATCGATAACCCCGCAGACCTTGAACAATACAAACGCGACCACACTACGACCAAAGAGTCTTTGAAAGTACGCAAACCAAAACGCCGCCGCACAGAAGATACATCCGAGTAATTAAACGAATAGATCTATAAAAAGTAATAAATATTTAATTTAAAATGAAACGTAGACGATGTACCTCTTGTAAACATGTGATGAAAGGCCATAAAAAACAACGTTGTAACGCCGCCGAAGAAATAGTACTACCTTGTGGTTCGGTATACACTGGCGCTGTCTATGATAATAAACCGTCTGGTCGTGGTCGTCTTGATTCTGAAGATCTAACGTACGAGGGCGATTTTTTGAATGGAGAACGCCATGGCAAAGGTATTGAGATTAAAGAAAGTGGTTCTCAATATTCTGGCCAATGGTTATCTAATATGTATCATGGTTACGGTTGCCTTAAACGTGATACTATTATCTATGAAGGTATGTTTCGTAGGAATCGCTACCACGGCAAAGGCAAACTAATCAAAAATCTACCAAACGGACAGCAAAAAATATATATTGGGCAATTTTCTCAAGGCTCTAAACATGGACAGGGTAAACATACGACTGCGGAAGGAATTTACGAAGGTGAATTTTATTATGATATGCGTCATGGGAATGGTACGTTTACTAATGGACAGGGTTGTATGTACAGTGGACATTGGAGAAGGGGCGTTGAACACGGAACAGGCGTGTATACATCTTCTGAAGAAACATATACTGGCGACTGGTCGCGTGGGAAGCGGCATGGAAAAGGTCGTTGGAATTCCAAATATCGTGGCAATTATAATGGGCATTGGAAAAGAGGCCTTCGCCATGGTAAGGGTGTGCATGTGTATAATTCGGGCGAACAATATACCGGCGGTTTTTCGTCGTGCGAAAGAACAGGATTTGGCGTCATGATAAATACTAACAAACAACCAATATTTAGTGGTTTTTGGTTGAAAGATGTGTATAATGGCAGGGGGACACTCATTGAAGACGGTATTGCATTTAAAGGTACTTGGGAAGAAGGTGTTCGCGAAGGCATGTTTGAAGAAACTCGGCCTGATGGGTCGACATTATCGGGGCCGTGGACGAATGATTTACGCCATGGAACCTTCGCAACTTTTGTTGCTGGAGAACAAAAGAAGAAAAGAAAATTATATTTATGGGGACAGGAGACTACCTTTAAGAAAAAAAAAGATGCTAAATCTGCAGCTGTCTGCACTATCAAAAAAAACGACTATCAAACCGCTTCAGCCATTTTGGATCATTATCCGTCACTATTGACCTGGCATTTTATATACAAGCATGATCAAAGAGGTATATTTTTACACATGTTGTCCATGAATGTCATTAATAAAAATATCCAAAAATATGCTTTTAAATGTTTCAAAAGTAAACGTTATGTTTTTTTAGAGCATTTGGTTGAGTGTTTGCCGGAGGATGTTGTGTCTACACTACGCTCGAATGTTTCTGAACTGTTCGATGCGCTCACGGCAGAGTTTGTCCCAAACCCTTGGATAGCAAATAAAAATTCCTACTCAGAATCTACAAAACAAAAATTGTTAGAAGGATTACATTTAGGTGAATTTGGGCGTTGTGAACCCAAAGATCCTTTTACAAGACTCCAGATGACCGAAAAATCTGGAAAATATCTAAACACAACACCAAAGTTAGGAAAAATATTGTATCAACAATTCGCTATCAATGTTATGCACAAACCTAGTGTCGAACAGGTGGCTTATGTGTATAACATACAAGATTTTGAAGAAATGTTGAAGAATGCCAGAGATGCTGATGACAAGGTTACAGTGTTAAGATTAATGAAAGAACGTAATCGTTTTATATCCGAATCTGCTCACCTCCAGTGAGGTGGGCAATAATATCACTCTGATTAAACATGTCTATAGTATTTAATGTCCGTAAAGTTGTAACCGTGACGGGTCTCTTTTGACCAATTCGCCACGCCCGTCCAATGGCTTGTTTTTTAACGTCTGCGTTTATGATGGGTTCTAAAAAGACAATATGAGATCCAGCTGTCAATGTTATGCCCACAGAAGCTGTTTTAGTTGTCATGACAAAAACGCGCGTTTCGTTATCGCTTTGAAATTTACGAATGGCATCGTTTCGTTGCTTGGGTGACATTCTCCCTTCTATGGATACAAAAGAAATAGAATTTTGCGTAAGTAGCTCACATATTTTAGCCCAACCGTTGTGAAATTGTGTAAAAAGTATAAATTTCTCCTCATTTTTTTGAATATTTTCTATCAACCAATCGAATTTGGCATGGTTGCGTTTAATAGCATCTGTCAAGACATTGTACACTTCGTCATGTACAATGATATTCCTTCCTTGTGTATCTGTGATATAATGATCCAACGATACTAGTTTAGTAGGTCTTTCCTCTAATATTAATTCGTTTAACGTGTTGTCTCTCGCTGGTTGTCTACAAAGAGGACATTTTTTAGTGTTGTCATGATGATAAGAAGATTGTATACAGTCATAACAAAACATGTGGTTACATGGTGTTAGTGTAGGCCTTTCGATAACTCCCATGCATATAGTACATGTTTCATGACCATTGCGCCACGAATCAATGATATCTCGAAGTGATTGGTCGTAGTTCGTGTGGCCAAGTGTTTGCATAAAATTATCGATGGTAGACATTTCAGAAGGCTGTTCGGAAGAAAATGTTGGAACACCAAAATCAGACATTCTGTTCAAAGCTACGTGTGTGGCCGCTTGGCGGGCCCAACGAGTATAGTGCATGACTCGTGTTCGTGCATTAATAGTTGCATCCGCAGAGTCCACCGTCATTCGACATTTAATCGATTCGAGCAAATATGCATACATATCCTCAGAACGATTTGGAAGATCAATCGTTTGTTCGGTTACCGTCGGTAGTGTTAGGTGGACATGTCGCTTGCGTTGCCACCAGGTTAAATCGGACAATAGGTTATGAATTAAATGTGGATTGTCTTGCTGTTGTTGGCGTAAAATAAGCTGAGCGGCAGAAAACGACCCAAAACCAATAGCTTCATCAAAGGGAGACACACTCAAAAATGATAACATGGAGAGTACAGACGACATACCCTTTGGCCAAGGAGTTGCTGAAACACACCAGCGTAACGGTGCGTACAAACGGCACACAGCACGTGTCGTTGCCGAATTAATTGCGCGGAGTTCGTGAGCCTCGTCTAAAATAATACGCCCCCAGCGAACGGAACCTATTGTTGGGACATGTTGGTGTGTTTCATTCACTACGACCCGATATGTGGTTACAACAATATCAGCTGACCGTAAATCGTCCATATTTTTGGTTCGTCGAGGCCCGTGGAATTTAATTATTTTCAAGCCAGGGACGTGTTTTTTTGCTTCGTCTAGCCACACACACAACATGGTTGTTGGAACAATAACAAGTGTGGGTTCATCTTTTCGGTTCGAAGCAATAAGAGCAAGCATTTCGACCGTTTTACCCATACCGACTTCTTGTGATAAAATGCCCCCACGAACTGTATTGTTGGGTGCCACGTGAGAAATCTGACCAAATACGGATGTATGAAAAGAGAAATCGTCTTTCAACTGATGACTGTCCCATCCCCATGCAGAAATAGACGGGCTTTCGTCCAGTTCACGAGTCCACAGCCACTTTAAACACCGACGCTGGTATGAAAATAAGTCGGATATAAATGCAGAACCCACTGTGCAGGAAGATGTTTTTTTTTGGGAGTTAAGAAGAACTTTTCTTAAAAAGACATTATCCATCGGGCCCGTAATTTCACGAGAAGGTCTTGTGTCCTCAAATATAGAAAAAAAGACACGTTGCATCTGCATGTGAACACCAGGTTCGTAATGTTCAGGACGCACAAAAGTCATATCGTGGATAATCACGTCAAAAACAGCCGTCAGACTGCCCAGACAAGAACATTCAAATAAAATCAACGGTAAACAGTCCTTGCGCCATGATTCCACTTCTTTGTGCATTTTAGGTTGTGGCTGCTTCCATAATTTTATATGTTTGCTAAGCAACTCGTGGACTTCCTCGGGGAATCTTGAAAGAAGGGTGTCCAGACTCTCATTGTAAATAGACTCTGTAAATATATTCTGAGACACGTTATACACATCACACAAAGCCAGAAAATAGGTCATTAACTCCACGCGATAATCGTGAATTTGCTGACTAAAAACACCACGAGGCTTTGGACGAGATGGTACGTGGGCAAATTCATTTGTAATCTGCGCCATCGCGCGCCACAATTCCCAATCGCGACCATTGCCCTCAGGACGACCATTCTTGATGTACAATGATAAAACATTAAGACTCGTGATTTGAATTTCGGCGTCAATACGATCCAATTGTACAGTTACTTTTCCTATGGATCGCTTCCACACTGCACGAGGTATAGACTGTCGTTCTTTCTCGTGTTTTATCGCTGTCCACTCTATACGAGCATCAGAAATATGCTCCCATCTTGACGGATGACCATCTTCGCGGCGAATACGAACAAGTGCGTGCTTTTGGTCAAATTTATCCACAGTCCAGTTTATGCCCAAATATTGGATTTTCGATCCTAAATAAGTAGTATGGGACGGAAAACTATGTACTTTGAGACGTTTGGGTATGCGACCCATATCATCACGCATCATTAACCAATGACATCCGGCGTGTAAATCATCTCCAAAACGTCCAATCGCTTCAGAGGCAGATTCTTCTGAAAATCCCATTTCGAGATAGACAGACATTTTCTTTCAAATATCTTGTCCTTTTATATCCATTTAGGCATTATCCATACATATGTGCGATTACAATTTTTCAGATCGGTGCTCTTAATATTACGCAGGCTAGGATTTTTGTGCCAAATCTCTGGAAGTCATTTGCTCTTAATATTCCGCAGGCTAGGATTTTTGGGCCAAATC
>Ga0114997_10002702_pt1 | contig 14203 bp, 12 predicted proteins | sample ArcticOcean_MG_C_2_FD_87045 | JGI IMG/M metagenome (GOLD analysis project Ga0114997, IMG submission 87045) | Marine microbial communities from western Arctic Ocean - ArcticOcean_MG_CB4_136 | ecosystem: Environmental > Aquatic > Marine > Oceanic | place: Arctic Ocean: Canada Basin | collected... | reverse complement strand
GTGCGTTTTGTCGGGGTTGCCGCGACGCGCGCTCTACACGATTCCTACAACTCGGTCAACAACGAGGAGGACTGCACGGTGCAGATAGGCGGCATGTGCACAGTGCTCAACAACGGCCCGCGAACAATCAGCGCCAATGACTGGGTGATGTGGGACACCCCAACGACTAAACGGGATCGGGTTTACGGAGCGCCGGACACCAAGGCACAGTTCACCGTGGACTCTTTCTCGTATATCAAGGAAAATTACGACGATCTGCTCGACGATGATTTCCACGGCGGCCACAACGGCCTGAACGCGAAGATGTTGATCGTGTCAATGGCGATGTCCGGCATGCCGTTCCCGCAGATTTTCTCCACAGAAAACATTGTTATTGGCCGGGCGATGAACAACTCCGCGCCCGGCGCCCAGCTGGACATCCTGCTCGGCGCGCACTGTATGTGAGGATGCGAATGCACTCAGCTCACTGTGTCTCGGACCCTAAGAAGGCATCCGCCAGCGCCGCCTCGAGCGCCGCGCCCAGCCTCGTCTTGCGTCGCGGCACCGCGTGCTTCGCAATGGCGCCGCGCTCACGCAGGGCTCCCCGGAGCGCCCGCTGCGACGGCCACGCCGCCGCGATGGCCTCCGCCACCTGCTGCGACACCCTGCTCACGCACATGAGCTGCCGCACGTAGACCGCCCTCGCGCTGCCGTACTGCGCGTGCTTCTTGGACAGCCGCGGGGCCGCCAGCACGTCGGCCGCAGGCGCGGCGCGCGCGCCTCCGGGCGGCAGCAGCAGCGGCCGCGACGCCCCGGCGGCGCAGCGGTCGGTCAGCAGGCGCGCCATCGCCACGGTCTCGTCGAGGCCGGCGGAGTACAGGCAGGGGAAGCCGTCGCGCAGCGCCACGGACAGCTGCGCCGACAGCAGCCCCTTCCTGCGGGACGCGCTCAGGCCGCCGCGCTGCGCGTCGGCGCCGCGCGGGACGCGGCCCTCGAAAAGGAACCCGACGACGGTGCCGCCGTCGCGGAGCCGCTTCAGCCGCGCCTTCTGCTCGGCGTAGCGTCCGTCGACGATCGAGGCCGCAAAGTCGGCCCACGTCTTGCGCTCCAGCACCAGCGCGGCGGCGCCGCCGGCCGCGGCGCTCACGGCGAGGTCGCCGACGTCCATGGTCGCCACTCTGTGCGGCACGGCGTCGCGCGAGAGCCGCGCCAGCAGGTCGTGCTCGCGGCTGTCAACCGTGAGCGCCATCGGGCCCGCGCGCCGCCGCGGGCGCTGCGGGGGCGGCGGCCGCGGCCGCGGCGTCCGCGCGCCGGCTGTCCGGACAGGCGTCGTCGTCGCCGTCCACGTACCACGGCGCCAGCTGGCGCGCGTCGGCGTAGGTGCAGCGCAGCACGGCCGGCACGGCAAACGACAGCTCGGCGATCGACGTCGCGCCGGTGTGCTGCTCCTGCAGCAGCGCGCGCCGGATGGCGTTGCTCCCCTCCATGATGCGGGCGCGGCCGTAGGCGGACGTGCGGCAGTCGCGGAGCTCGATGTGGCCGCAGAGCGTCGCCAGCTGCTGCACGGCGGGCGTGTGGTGCTTGAAAAAACGCGTCTCCGGGATGATCGGGTGGCCGCCGAGCGCGATCCCGCCGTCGCGCGCGGCGTAGATTGCGCCCATGACGTACGAGGCAAAGTCCGGCGGCGCCGTCTTCCACACAGCCGTGCGCGACAGCCGCTCCCAGCCATCCAGCAGGAATGCGACGATCGCACGGCAGAGCTCGTCGCGCAGCGTGGTCCGCACGCGCATGCCCGGCATCCTGCTCGCGTCGCGGGCCGGCTGCTCGTCCGCCGCCGCCGCCGCCGCCGCGCGGTCCTCGCTGATGTCCCAGGCGCCGAAGGTTTCGCTGTGCACCGCGGCCCACTCGCGGAGCAGCGCCGTGCAGCACCGGTAGCACTTCTTGTCGCGCACGGCGCGCCGCAGCGTGCTCTTGAACGCCCGCTCGCGCTTGCGGCGCGACTCGCGGCGCAGCACGCCGCGGATTTCCTTGTCCATGTACAGGCACCACACCATCTCGGCGGCCGTGGCGGCGTTGCGCGAGCCCGGCGTATTGGGCACGTGCGCGGCGACCAGCGGCTTGACGCGGCTGGGCGCGAAGACCGACGGCCGGGAGACGCCGTTGCGCCGCACCTCGTCGCGCTCGCGGACGGAGGTCCGCGGCCGCCGCCGGGCGGAGGCGGCGGCCGCCGCCGCTGCGCCGTCCGCCTCGGCCGAGCAGCGCACCATGACCGTGCCCTGCACCAGGCGGCACTCCGCGCCCTGCCGCCAGCGGTCCCCGCGCCGCGCGGAGCCGTACCGCAGCGTCTTGCGCTTGCCGGGGATCAGGTAGCCCACGGTGTTCAGGCCGATGCCCCCGCCCTCCGCGTCGCCGCGCTGCCCCGAGATGTTGTTCTGCAGCGAGCAGTCCAGCCGCGAGTTGCCGGTGTTGTTGACGCGGCCGGTCCAGGTGCACACGGTCTCTCCGCTGCGGTCGTCCACCGCGAGGCAGGAGGCGTGGTCGCACGTGTGCGCCAGGCCGGAGTGGCGGCAGATGGCCTTGCCGGCCGCGAAGTGGAACACGCAATCGCGGCAGCAGCGGTGGCCCGACATTTCGCGCGTGGGAACCAAACGGAGTCTGTTGTTGTTTTACCGGCAGCCCGGCTGTCCCCTGCCTCCCGCCGCGATTGTTCGGACACCCCGGCCGTCACGCGTCGGTCGCCACCAGGCTCATGTACACGCGCCGGTACAGCACCGCGATCATCAGCGCGACCAGCAGGTCGTCCTGCTCGCCCATCGCCTTGCCGGAGAACACGCGCCGCACCTCGGAGAACACACTGACGGCCTGCGAGACCACCGCGCTGTAGTTGTGCATCTGCTGCACGAGCTTCTTGGTCTGCGTCGCGAGCTCCCCGCGGCACACGCAGTGCTCCGCGACCTGGACCGAGTCGTCCTCGAGCGCCTCGCGCAGCAGCATGTACATCCGCTCCTTGGAGGACTGCGTGGTCCGCACGCCCACGGTGTTTTTGCTGCGGCGGAACGCGCGTGAGGGGCGGTCCAGACAAGGAGGACGGACGGCGCGCGCGGGATGCGGCTCACGAGAACTGGTCCATCGTCGTCGGCGCCTTTGCAACGCCGGACTCGGCGTGCGCGCCGCGCTCGTGCGCCACGTACACGTTCTCGACCCCGGCCTGCAGCACGTAGCGGGCGTTGTGCGCTGCTTCGAAGCCCAGGTTGGACTCGACGACCAGCACGATCGGCAGCTTCTGCAGCGAGGGCTGCAGGCGCAGGCCCTGCAGGTGCTCGATCAGCAGCCCGCGCTGGTCGGCCCAGGTGGCCAGGCTGTGCGCTTCCAGCCCGACGATCTGCGGCGCGAGCGAGGTGTCAGTGACCGATGCAGCCGGCGGAGGGCGCGGACGCGTACTGGGAGCAGCTGGTCGAGGAGAAGGGCTCGGTGCAGCTGAACATGAGCGCGCGCGCTGACGGCGGCCCGCGCCGCGAGCTGGCGCGCGCGCCCGAGGCCGAGCGGTGGCAGCGGCGGTACGAAGAGCACAACGACAACTTCGTGAGCGATCTGGTCGAGCTGGTGATGCGCGGCGAGGGCAACGGCGGCTTCTACTGGCAGAGCTCCGGCGAGTGCACCGGCATGCTCGACAGCATCCGGGCGCTGCTGGCCGCCAAGTACGGCAGCGCCAACGTCGCCGAGCACGTGGCGCTGGTCACCTCGATCGAGCAGCGCGGCACGCCGCAGCAGTGGGCGCTGCTGTGGCTGCTCTGCCTGCCCTTCGACGAAGGCCTGCAGCGCTACGTCTGCGGGCTGGACGAGGCGGGCTGCCGCCCGCGCGAGGGCCAGAGCAGCCCGGTCGAGCAGTACGTCGGCACGGACGGCGTGTGCAAGCACGCCTCCGACTACATCGCCCTGCGCAACTACCTGCGCAGCCTGCTGACCGCGGTGAAGCAGTACCTATACTGCGGCATGACCAGCGAGGACCGCGCGCGCATGTACGTGGCGCTGAAGGGGTGGCACTTGTACGGGGGGCGCGCACGTTAATCTTGCCGTTGAAGTGCAGCACGGAGGCGATGGCGTACTCGGAGGCGCCGCCGCCGCTCGGGTCGACCGCGGTGTAGATGGCGCTGGCGGGGGCCTGCTCAGCGAGGATATGCTTTGTGGTAATGAACTGCGTCTGAAGCACGCGCCGGCAGACGTACTCCGCGACGACCGGCAGCGCCGCCAGCGGCGCCGACGAGAAGCTCGTGATCGACCCGGCAGAGAAGGCCTTGTTGGAGTCGCTCATCGTGATTCCCATCGTCTCGCGACCGATCAGCTCGGGCGGCAGGAAGTTGCGGATCTTGTGGTGCTTCTCGCCGCTGAGCCACGGGGGCAGCGTGTCGGTCATGTGCGTGCACTCCCAGGGCGTGCTGCTGGCCTTGCACTTGGCGCAGACCAGCTCGAACTTCTGCACGTCGAACAGCGCCTTGCCGTCGGGGTCCTTCATGTCGATCAGCTTGGTGTAGAAGTTCGACGGGTCGAGGATGGTCGAGATTGCGATCAGCGCGGTGTCGCGCAGCCCGAGCAGCGGGACCACCACCTCGTAGAAGACCTGCTGGTCCATGTAGGCCGCCTCCTCGCACACGATCAGGTCGCCGCCGCTGCCCTTGAGCGTCTGCACCTTGGACGGGTAGGAGCACACCTTGTTGCGCTTGCCGGTCTCCTCGTCGAGCACGTGCACCTCCTCCTGGTTCCGCGTCGTGATGCGCTGCGTCGGCAGCAGGATCGGCTCCATGAACCGGACCACCAGGTCCAGGATCTTCTTGGACGCGCGCCGACCGGTCGAGAAGATCGCCACCTCCTTGCCGAGCACGGACGCCGTGAACGCGGCGCAGTACTGCGCGACCGAGAAGGTCTTGCCGAACCGCCGCGGCGTGACGATCATCACCTCCGTGCGGAACTCGCGCGAGTCGAACTCGCGCAGCAGCCGCTGCTGGCAGCGGTCGAAGTCGTCGCCGTAGATGATGCGCAGCGACGCGCGCGTGAAGCAGTCGTGGAACTTGATCTGGTGCAGCGACCGCGGGTACTCCAGCTGGTCGATCTCCTCCAGCTTGGCGAACAGCGCGGACAGCACGCGGTCGCCGGGGACCTCCTGCGCGCCAGTGTCGCTGCGGATGTAGCTGGACGTGCTGCCCGCGACCGCGTCGCTCTGCCCGCCGCCGGCCGCCGCCGCCGCCGCCGCCGCCGGCGGCGCCAAGACGGCGGAGACCGCGGAGTGCACGCGCTTGGCGGCAAGCTCGTCGCGCGCGCAGGCCACCGCCAGCTGTCCGATGCTTCCGAGCAGCTCGCGCGAGTCGCACAGCGCGCCGCCGCGGCCGTCGCAGATGCAGGCGGCGGCCTGTGGGGCGGCCATGCGCTCACAAACAAGTCTGCGTGTTCATTGTTTCGACAGCTCAACGCGGAATTCCATCCTGCTGACCACCACCGCCAGTATAAACACGGCGGCTGCTGTTTGCAGCATGCACAGCGCCTCGTAGTGCGGCGCGAAGCCCTCGTACTTGACGGTGAGCGGGGCGTCCATCGGCGAGCCGGCCAAGAGCAGCAGGCCGGAGAAGATCGTCGCGCAGGGAGAGAACAGGACCGCCGCCGACAGCAACCTGCGCTCGTCGCCGCCGTATGCGCGAATGGTGTCGCGGGCGCAGACCGTGGTCAGCGCGATGCTCAGGACGACCAGAAAGACGTAGAACGCCGTCGAGCTCACGTGCGTCGCGTCGAACCGCGACGTGCCGACCAGCTGCGGCTTGCCGCTAGCGTGCCGCACGCTGTACACGGGGAAGAACAGCAGCGCCAGCATGGCCCAGCTCTGCGCGTGCACCAGCATCTGCGTCACCGCCGCGAGCTGGTGCACTTCCAGCTTGCACGAGGAGCAGCAGAAGACGCGCGGCGAGCTGCGCAGCTTCGCCGGCAGCGCCAGCTGCTTCAGGGCGATCACGTGCAGCATGTAGAGCAGGACAACCTGGGTGGCGGTGGCGCCGCCGAACAGCCCCAGCGTGACCATGAACGCGCACGACGGCTCGGCCCAGTAGGCCCCGACCATCTTGCTGTAGGTCGGCAGCGAGGCGAACACGCGGAACTGGCAGCTGCGACTGTACGCGATTACCAGCAGGAAAATCCACAGCAGCAGCGCGCCGCTCCCCGCGGCGATGAACCAGCGCCGCGCCGCGCGCTTGTCCATGGCCACGGAGCGCATGGCCGAGCTGGCTGGGGCGCGCGCTCGCGCGCCGAGCGGCGTGTATATACGCAGACTCGCGCATTCATGCAGCCCCGGCGAGATCTATTGTGCAGTGTGAATCCGGAATCCGGTTTGAACGTGCGGATCCGCGCCCGCGCCAGCCCGAGCGCCACCCGCCGTCGTCCGCCCGCAGAGAGCGCCCGCGAAGATGGGCCTGACAGTGAACGCCGGCCTGCCCGCCACAGCGCGCGAGGAGTGCGCAGCGGCGCGGCGCAGAGTGCGCGAGGAGCTCGCGCTCGCCATCGGCGCCATCAGCATCCCGCTGGACGTGTGCCGCGTGCTCTGCGTCTGCGGCGAGCCCCGCTTGCGCGAGGACGTCCTGGCGCTGCTCGGCGGCCGAAGCGGCCGGGAGGCGCAGCTGACGTGCGGCGCGCTGCTGATGGCCGCGGTCTCCGACGGGACCGCGACGCTCGTGCACGCGGACCACCCCACGATGCTGCCCGCCATGGCCGCCTGGATCCCCCAGCACGCCGCCGAAGTCAGCCGCGTGTGGAGCCAGCTGGAGTCGGCCCGCGAGTTCCCGCGCGCCGGCGCGGTCGCCGGCGCGGTCCAGGCGCCGCGGGCCGAGTGGAGCCTGCTGTCCAACGCCGCGCCGGTGATCGTGCCCGTCATCGCCCGGGACGGGTCCGTGGTCGCCCTGCCGGTGGTGGCGCTGCAGAACGTCTGGTTCAAACGCAAGGGCGTCAGGATCACGCTGACGCCATCCCCCGCGAGCGCCGAGCTGTTCGCAGCTCTCGACGCGCTGTCGCTGCACAACCCGCTGCGGTCGATCCGCGCGGACGCAGTGGCCGTCGGCGGCCCGGCGATGTGGCCGGCGCGGGCGCGGGCGCTGTGGCTGCAGGGCGCGAGCGACGACGAGGTGCTGTCCTGCCGGCTCTGCCTGGCCCACTCGCCGAGGGAGTGGGCCGCCGGGCTGCCCGACGTGGAGCTCTACATGTGCATCCACAACCGCTCCGCGGACAGCGAAACCGAGAACGAGCCGCTCTACGTGCTCGTGGTGCCAGAGTCGGCGCTGCGCGCCGAGCGGACCGGGCCGTCGGCGCGCGTGGCGCTCGTGCTCCGCTCGCTGTACCATCTCAGGGGCTGCTACAAAGAAGGCGGCCCGACCAGGACGGTGTGCGGCAAGCTGAGGGAAGTGCTGCGCGACCACCCCATGACCATCCACGGCCTGCTGGCCGCGGCCAGCGTCGGCCAGCTGATCCCGTTCTGCAGCGCCGCCGTGGCCGCCGCCAGGAGCGTGGTCAGGGGCGACGGGGCGAAGCAGGCCTTCCGGGCCGAGTACACCGCCGAGATGCAGCACGCGGCGGCCGACGCGTACATCAAGACCTACGTCAACTTCGACACCAGGGCCGCGAAGAACGTCCGCGAACAGCTGGCGCGCAACAAGCTGCTCAAGACGACCAACCGGTGCCTCCGCCGCCTCGGGCTCGACAAGCAGGGCGGCGACCACCCGACCAACCCAAGGGTGCGCAGCTTCGTCAAGATGCACCGGTGCCTGCGCCAGAGCGCCTACAGACCCACCACGTCGCTGCACGTCTCGCGCAACAGTGCGACCGCGAGCATGTACCTCTCGGAGAGCATGGCCACCCTCATCAGCACGGCCGCCGACTGGAACAGAGCGTGCGCGCAGCCGCGCGATTCGCAGCCGCTCTTCGCGCACCAAGCGGCGCAGACCAGCCTGGACGACACCGCGCTCTTTGGCGCGGCGACTCTCGTAGCGGCGCTGGCGCTTCAGCCGCAGAAGCGCGCGCCGGACGCCGCGGCGGAGCCCGAGGCCAAGCGCCGGGCGACGAGTGACTGAACGAATGAAAATCGATCTGGTCTAGATCTAGATCTTTGGCGCTCGGCCTGAAAAAATGGCGGGGTGTGTGCACCGGGGACACAACGCCACCCACAGCCGGGTAGATCTAGATCTGCGCGCAGATCGATTGAGAATAGATCTAGATCTTTGGCGCTCGGCCTCAAAAAATGTCGTGCGGGAAAGCGTGCTTTTTCGCACAGATCTGTTCATTTCCGTGCGGGAAAGCGCGCTTTCCCGAACGGATCTATTCCCTTGGACGACGAGTCTAGATCTAGATCTTTGGCGCTCGAAGGAACCGAAGCGCTGTTCGCGGCAGCACTCAGCCCGCTGCGCGCCCTCCTCGCCTCGCACTGCCGCTCGCACAGCTCCTTGTGCGCGGTCTCGTCGATCTCGCCGCGGTAGAGCGCCCGCGTCAGCTCCTGCAGCCGCAGGTAGTGGGACAGCGTGCCGGACCTGTCCGCGGCCGGGTCGGAAGCCAGCCACGCCGGGCACAGCGCGCCCGCCCCCTCGGGCGTGCCGTAGAACGTTTGGGCGTGCCGCATCGCGATCGCAAACTGGCTCGGCGCGGCGGGCGGCGGCCGGCGCATTGGCGGCGGCCGGCGCATTGGCGGCGGCGGGGCGCGCGCGCCGCCCCCGCGCCCCGCGCCCGCCGCCGCAGCCCGCGGCCAGTCGAAACGCGCGGCGAAACGTGTCGTTCATTAAATCGCCTTCGAGTGCAGGGCGCGACGGTAGCCCACGCTGACGCGGGCCCCCAAACCGACGACGACGCCGCTGCCGCTGCCGCCGCCGCCGCCGCTGTCGGTGGTGCCGCTCCCGTCTTCCTCTTGCGCGACCGCGTAGATGGAGCCAGCGGACACCACCACGAAGCTGCTCACGATCCCGCAGAACACCACGACCTGCGGCGAGACCGACGAGGTCGCGTCCACGCTGCAGAGCGCCACGACGAGCGGAATGACCGAGAACTGCCCGAAATGGCTCCTCACCGCGCCGCTGGGCGGTTTGTGCCACCACCCTATGTGCGAGCCGACCAGGAGCGTCGCGGCGCAGCCCGCCACGGAGAGCACGAAGGCAAACTCGCGGCCGCACGGCTGCAGGCGGAGCTGCAACGCGGTGCACGCCGCCGCGACGGTCTTGATCACGCAGAGCCCGTAGTCGACAGAGACAGCGAAGGTCAGCAGCGTCCTGCGCAGCACCTGGGTCGCGCCGGTGACGCTCCCTCTGTCGCCGAGCGACTTGACCAGGCTGCCGAGCAGCAGCACCGCCTGCAGGTGCACCGCCGCCACGACGAGCACCAGGACCGTGGCCGTCAGCAACGAGACCGACCCTCGCCACCGCAGGTACGCGTTGCCCAGCACCGTGGCGAGCGTGCACGCCAGCCGCCAGACGAACGGCTCCGCGGCGAGCGGGAACCGAAACTGTTTGACGCGCGGCGCCACTGACAAGCTGACGCCCTCGACGAGGAGGCACGCGATCAGCAGCGACGTCTGCAGCCACAGCAGCACGAACTCGTGCTGCGCCAGCGTCGGCGCCGTCTGCGCGCCCGACTGCTCGTGCCACAGCGCGCGCTTGTGCAGCGACAGCAGCGAAAAGCCGCCGACCGCGGCGTCCGCGACGCACGCCACCACGAGGTGGAGGATGCACCACGCCGTCTGCATGGCGCAGCTGCGGCCAGCGCAGGCGCGGAACAGCTATGCTATATAGACGCGGCGGACCCTTCGCGCTCACAATGGCACATTTTCTTTATTGCGGACCCCGCGCAGCCGAGCGCCGAGCGTCGCGGCCGACGAACACCCACCCCCACTGCAGATCATCGAGGAAATCCTGGACAATCCCCGAGGCGGCGCCGTTGGCCCCGCCGAACGGCTGCGTCGGCGGCGGCGACGGCGGGCTCTGCGGCGAGAGCGAAAGCTGCGCCCGGCACATCGGGCAGGCGTTCCGGCTCTGCCGCACGCACTTCTCGTAGCACTCCTCGCACACCCGGTGCTCGCAGGCCGCGCCGTGCAGCCACCGCCCGGGCGCGGGCTGGCAGCAGATCGGGCACTCGCGCACGGCGGCGCCCGCCGGCGCCGCCGCCCGCGCCGCGGCGGCGGCGGCGGCCTGCTTAGCGGCGGCGTTTGTGTTTGCCCCTTGGCCGCGCCGCTTGGCGATGGTTTTGGCCCCTTGGCCGCTCGGCTTGACCGCGGCCCGCCTCCGCCGCGCCTCCGCCGCCGCCGCCGCCGCCTCGGAGGAACTGGAGGGCGGCCTGCTCATCGCCCGGCGCTTGGATCTGCTCGGCCACGCTCCGCAGCAGCTGCCCGAACCACGCGCGGCTCTGCTGCCCGGACGGTTCGTCCTGCGCGCCGAGCTGCTGGTATATGTGGCAGCGGCGCTCTTCTTCCTGCACGTCCAGCATTTTCGCGGCCGAGTTGGTGTGCACGCCCTGGCTGCCGTACACCTTCTTGGCGCCGGCCGTGCTCTCGCGCACGCGGTCGGCGAACACCGTCCGCCGCTTGTGCATCTCCATGGTCAGGCAGTCCAGCACGTAGCGCGCGATGTGCACCGCGATCGGCTCCACCGTGAAGTAGCGGTTCTGCCGAAAGTACGCCTGCCCCGACCACATGGTGGTGCGCAGCTCGTTGGTGCGCTCAAAGTGCGCCATCTGGACGTCGCGCGCGCTGGCCTGCAGCAGCGCGAAGACGCGCTCCTCCGAGCGCTGCGCCGTCGCGAGGTGGCGGCTCCTCCGGCGCTGCAGCGCCACTGTCTGAAGCACCTCGCACGTGTGCTCTACGAGCGCGCCCACCTTGGCGTGCAGCGTCAGCGGCGCGCCGACGAACACGCGCATCACGGCCTCGCTCATGACGCTCAGCGGCGACTGCGGCCGGCCGCCGTGGTGCGTCAGCTCGGCCTTGTCCACGCGCCGCAGCTGCACCGGGAAGATGTGGTCGGGGTCGTCGCTGCGCAGCGGCAGGTGCCACGCGTCCTCGAGGTCGGCCCCCGGGCAGCCCAGACAGAGCGCGGCGGCCACGGCGACGGACGTCATGGCCTCCAGCTCGCCCGACACGGGCCACGTCGTGCGGTTGGGCTGCGCGGACCAGAGCTTGCTGCCGCGCGGCAGCGGCGACACCGCGGCCTCCTCGGCGTGCACGCTGCGCCACATCGGGTGGTGCTGCTGCGCGATCGCCGTCAGCGGGCCCATGCCGCACGCGTCGAGCTTCTCCTTGGACTGCGCCAGCTGGCGGAAGCACTGGTTGATCAGCGTGTTGGGCTTGTCGACGTTGTGCGCCTGCAGCGTCTCGCGGATGGTGCCCAGCTTCGGCGGCTTGATGAGGCCGTTGCTCTTCCGGAACGTCGTGCCGTGCTGCCGCAGCAGCTTGCTCGCTTCGAACCACGAGCCGATCTGCCGCTTGTCGACCAGCCAGCGCCGGAACGCGCAGACCGCGTGCGGCGTCACCGCGTCGGTGACCACGGCGCCCGAGCGCTCGTAGGCGTCGGCCAGCGCCGCGCTGGCGCGGGCCTGCGCCAGCGCCCGCTCTACGGCCGCCGCCGCGGCGGCGACGGCCGGCAGCGGCTGCAGCCCCGGCAGCCCGCCACGCCCCGTCGCGCGAGCCAAAAAACCCTCCGCCCACGCGGCCATCTGCGACACGACACTCTGCAGCGTGCCGGCAGCCGGGGCGAAGAGCGGCACGGCCGGCGTCGGGCCGCCGCCCGGGCCGCCGTACTGGTGCGCGACCCGCGCGTCGCGCTCGCGCTCCAGCTGCTCGACCTGCAGCAGCGACGCGCGCACGCGCTGCTCCACATCGGCAACCAGCCGCGCCAGCCGCGCCGCCTCGGCCTGCACGAAGGCCCGCATGCCGGTGTCGTCCGTCTGCCAGTCGATCCACAGCAGGTCCAGCAGCGCGCGCAGGCCGGGGTCCGTCAGGAAGTGCGCGCGGTCCTCGCCGCCCTGCTCGACCGTGATGTAGGGCGTCAGCACGCGCACGGCGTTCTCGATGCGCTTCTTCTTGGACAGCAGCACCAGCGCCGGCTCGCCGCTGGGCTTCGCGGCCTCGCCGGCGCCGGCCTGCAATTTGTCGTGCTCGGCCTGCCCGATCTCCGTGATCGCGATGGCCGCGAGGCAGTCCCCCTGGCTGGACAGCGCCTCGTCGGTCAGCTTGGTCTGCGCCGTCTTGACGAACCCCGAGCTGTCCACCTTGGTGTTGTTCAGGATCTTCTGGTAGCACTTGGTGCACACCTTGCCCGAGATCGCCAAACGATTCTCGCCGCGCGCACCCTCGCTCTCCTCGAACAGGAAGCCCATGTTCGCGGCGATCGTCGCCACGTGCGCCTCGGTCGTCGCGGGCCCGATCTTCGCGGCGATGTAGTCGGTGAAGCGCTCGGGCAGCTCGCTCTTCTTGAACGCGTGCTCCTTCATGTGGTTCTGCTCCGGGTCCGTGCGGCGCGCCGCGGCCGTGTGCTTCGGGTGGATGTGCCGAAAGTACATCGGCTGCGTCTGCTCGTTCGGACGCGCCTGCACGCAGCAGACCGCGCTGTCCTCGCAGGCCGCGCAGTAGCTGCTCTCGCGCGTGCTCGCCGGCTTCTTCTTGCGCGACTTCTTGTCCTGGACCAGCGTGCGCGTGTTGTACACCGTGCAGCAGCTGCACTGCTTCTGGTTGTACTTGATCTCGTAGTCGGTGTCGCCGCTGCCCGGGTGCGCCGCGAAGTGCGCCGCGATGGCCTCGGTGCTCGTCGGGTACTCGCTGTCGGCCGCGTACGTCAGCTGCGCCAGCCGCTCCGCGCCGCTGCCGCGCCGCGTCGGCGCCCCGCGGATGTCCTCGAGCAGCGCCCGCGCGGCGGCGACCACGCGCGCGCGCTCGGGCGCCTCGCAGTCGCTCTTGCGCTGACCGGCCGGCACCGGCGCCGCGCCGCAGGCCTTCCGCACGAGCGCCTGAACCTCCCACAGGTACCGGAAGGCCTCCGCCTTGGACTTCCGGCCGGTGAAGCTCAGGAGCACGTTCGCCGAGCTGCCGTCCTCCGCCGTGCTCAGCGAGATCTTCACGTTGGCGCCCGTCGTGGTCGGCAGCGCGCCCGCCTGCAGCCGCTTCAAATTCAGCACCGGCTGCTTGGCGACCCCGGCGAGCTCGTCCAGTCGAGACGCCGCGGACCAGTCGGGGTCGGCGTCCACGGCGGCTTCGATCGCGCGGAGGCTCGCCGCCGGCAGCGTGTCCTGCACGATGGTGTGCAGGTTGTCCACGACGTAGATCATCTCGAGCTCGTCGCCCGAGCACGCCCTGATCAGCGACGACACCGCGGCCGGCACCGCGGAAAGGCAAAAGTGCTCCAGCGGGCAGTGCGGCTGCGTCTTGTACTGCTGCTTGCCGGCGCCGCCCGGCGCCCAGTGGCCGGAGCTCACGCCCAGCCGGCACTGGTTCCGCGTCTTGATCTCGATGGCCGGCAGGTTGCGCTGCGGGTCGCTGCCGATGTTCACGATCTTGCTGTTCACCGGCGCCTTGCGCTGGTCCTCCGGCTGGAACCACACCGACGCCGCCACGGCGCAGCCCGTCGCGTCCAGCAGCGGCTTGCGGTACCGAGGCTGCCCCTCGCGGTGGGCGTCCAGGTAGCGCTCCATCTTCGCGTTCGTGTCGCGCATGTCGTGCGCCAAGATCTGCACGTGCAGCACCAGAGCCGGCCGACCGGCCTCGTCCACCCGCTCCGCCAGCGACGGCTGCAGCAGTATGGCCTCGCTCCGCGCGGCGCGCACGCCCTCGATGAACTCCTGCTGCTGCTCCGGCGTGTGCCCCGGCCGCAGCTCCTGCAAGCACCCCGGGCACGTCGCGCCGTCGCCGTACAGCGCGCACGAGTAGCACGCGAAGTGCCCCGAGGACGACGGCGCCGCCTCGCCCGGCACGTGCCACGAGACGCCGTAGGCGCAGCCGTCCGCGGCCGCGCAGCCGGCCATGGGGCACATGGTCTGGCGCGCGGCCACCACGCCACACGCGACGCACCGGGCCACGCAGATCGGCGCGTGCAGCGCCTCCGTGACGTCCAGCACGGCACGCGCCGCGCCCTCGGCGCGCCCGCAGTCCAGGCAGACCCCCGTGGACGCAGACACGCTGCTGCACACCTCGCAGCGCGCCCCAGGCAGCCCCGCGCGGACGCCCGCGCCGATC
>Ga0114997_10002701_pt1 | contig 14204 bp, 9 predicted proteins | sample ArcticOcean_MG_C_2_FD_87045 | JGI IMG/M metagenome (GOLD analysis project Ga0114997, IMG submission 87045) | Marine microbial communities from western Arctic Ocean - ArcticOcean_MG_CB4_136 | ecosystem: Environmental > Aquatic > Marine > Oceanic | place: Arctic Ocean: Canada Basin | collected... | reverse complement strand
CTTTTTGCGCATTCATCAGAGTGAGTAGTTGTTCGTGCAAAGAAAGAGGAGGAGGCATTAGTTTTAATTTTTGTTTGAAAACACCGAATTGATCGAAAGAGGAGGAAGGAAAAAAAAACTGCCGCTTGCGAGAAACGAACGAAAAGAGAGCAGAGAAAGAGAGAGAAAAAATTGCCAAAAACACGAGAGAAAAAACGAGAGTGTTTTTTTGAGAAAAAATGGAAAAAAAATCCTGCAGAGTAAAAAACGCTTTTTTACGCGCTGAAGCTTGTATCACACATCATCATCATCAATAAACGATGTCCTCGTTTGCGACGTCTCCCTCCTTTCTTTTGAACGCGACGACGCATCGTCATCGAAGAAACACTCCTCTCTCTGCTTCTTCTTCTTCTTCTTCTGAATCGTCTGAATCCATCATCATCGACGCGACGTTTGGACGACGACAGGGAAACAGAAGAGATGGGAAAAGGAATATTATTCGTCCGACTGGAAGGACTCTTCGTTCTCGCGCTTTTTCAAGCAACGAAGAGACCACGCGGAAGATAAACTACGACGACGACGACGACATCGCTTTTGGGACGACAGAAGGAGAAGAGCCGGACGTGTTCGATTTGATGAGCGCGACAATCGTGCCGTACGAAAAGACGTATCGTCTGTGCTTCTTGAGACACGCGAAAAGTAGTTACTCGCGATGGGCGTACAGCAGCGGAGACGAGATTGAGAAAGAGGGAGAAGACGAGGAAGATAACTTTGATTTACCGGATAAGTATCGATCGATCGCGCCGAGAGGGAAAATTGGCGCGCAAGCGGTGGCGAAGATGTTGGTTTCGGAGTTCTCGGAGTACGTCCCGTCGATTATTATCACCTCGGACGCCACGCGGTGTTTAGACACCGTCGAGTGTTTTTCGGTCGCTGAACCGGATGCGTTTGGTAAAACTACGGTCATTTTGGCGCCGGAGTTTTACGAGGTGGCGCACGGGAGCGATGTGAAAGCGAAGCGAATACGTAAGGCGATCACGAAGAAGATTAAGAGGGAGGCGCAGATGAGAGGGGCGGAGACGGTGTGCGTGGTCGGGCACAACGCCGGGTGGGAGAACGTGGTGAAACTGATGACGAAAAGTAGTAAAAAAGTGAGAATGAAAACGTCGAATTGCGCGTTGTTGTCGTGTAAAGCCGGAGAGATGACGTGGGAGGAAGCGTTGATGGAGGGAGAGTGGGAATTAGAGAAAATTTTGAGAGTTCCGAAGGAGTTGAATAGAAAAGCAAAGTTGGATTATCCAGAGGAAGGTAGCGGGAATTGGAAGGAAGAGGAGAACGAAGCGGAAGAGGACGAAGACGATGAAGGAGGGGAGATTTTTTTCGATGAGTACGTTACGACAGAATAGAAAGAGAGAGAGAGAGAGAGAACGAAACTTGAAGGTAGGTGCCAGGCGTAAAAGTATATTCGTCGATTGAATGATGAACGTGTATGTGTATGTATGCTGTTAGATTATGAAGCGTTTACATTTTCATCTAAATCTCATCGCGTTGTCGTTCGTTTCTTCCGAAACGCCACTAAGGTCATCTCCTCCGTCGAGTTCGAAAAGAGCGGCACCAAATGCGTTTCTTCGAACTGATGCTCAGACTTTAACTTCTGAGCGAGTTCTTCGCTCGCTTCGTAAAAGACTCGTTTCCCGGCGACGAAATTCTTCATCGTTAAAACTAAAGCGCCTTTGGTTTCGTCCACCATCGAGAGCAACGGCGCTACCCATCGATACACCGCCATCGGCGATGAGTTTCCGTCGCACGCAACTAAACTTAGTTTTTTCCCATTCAGTTTATCGTGAATATCGTCGATGGACTCTTCGACTTTCTTTTGTAAATGGAGGAGATTTACTGGCGGTTCGACCGTTTTCGTAGGCTTAAACCCGAGGCGCGCCGGATCGACCGCGAAAATGATACCTGAATCATCACCAGTTTCACTATTTCTCTTCATTTCGTCTCCGAGGGCTTGAATCCATCCGCCTGGGGCGCACCCGACATCCACCACCATCGACGCGCTCGTGATAAACTCAGACAATCGAAACCGCAAAATCGCTTCTTCCATCTTGAAGAACGCTCTGCACAGCGGTCGAATATCTTTTCGCCTATTCTCTGCATCAATCAGCGCTTGGTTTATCGACTGATCGAGCTCTTTGGTGATTCTCCACGAGGAGACGTGTAACCGTCCCCGGATGAGCATGGCGTCTAACGCCACGTCGCACTCGCGCGCCGAGATGCCTTTACCCGGCCCGGTGAGTCCGTACACGTCATCATCGCCTATTGCTTCTTCGATGAGCCTGTCTAAAGCTTTATACGCTTCAATTTCCATCTCTTTTGGAAAGCACCGAATTCGGACCGTTCGTATCTTTTTCTTCATCCTCTTGCCGTTGTTTTCCCCTTCCTGATTCTCTTCCTCCTCCTCCTCTCGATTCGAATACCACCGCTCTTTCACCCTTTCCAAAATCCTTCTCCACTCGACGCCGTCGCCGTGAAAATCAACCACTTGATCCTCGTTCGTCCGTTCGTCTCTCGCGTATATCCTCGAACACATCGAAAGCCCGTGCGGCTCGTTTCTTTTCATCTTTTCAATTAGTTTAATCACCTTAGCTTCGTTGTTTGCTTCTTCCTTCTCCGAAGAATCGTCGTCCCCGCAGCTCACGCACACGACGCATCCGCTCACGCTTTCTTGTCGCTCTCGCGCCGCGGAGGTGACATTTTCCGCGCCGTATATTTCAGCACACCGTTCTGAGATTAAAAGGTAGAAAGAGGGAAAAAGAAGAATTTGTGTCAGTTCATTTGAGTTAAAGCGATACCATCGCGCGAGCGAGCGAGCTTTCGAGCGCTTCGTCGTCATCACAAATCCGCTACATGTAAAACATACCTAACAACCGCAGCCCAAACACAGTGCTCGTGTGAAACGCAATCGTAAACCTTCGACTCGTTCGTAAACTTTCGTGCGCGTACCAGCACTTCTTCCCGTTATCTCTTGCACACGTCCCGTACAACTGCCACCGTTCGCAGAGCGGTTTCGGATCCGGGTGGACGTACTGACACTCAAAGCCGCTCGTCGTCGCGGAGTTCTTCCTCCCTCCTTCCGGTGTATGACACGGCAGATTTTGGAGAAATCGACGACAGATTTCCCGACCCGATGGTTTGTCCAAGAGCAACGATTTCCCTTTTTCAAGCTTGTGATGATGGAGAGCGCCTAGTACTATTCGGTGTTCGCGCATCATCGTTTCTATTTCCGTCGTTTCCGTCGTTTCCGTCGTCATTTTATGCGAAGCTTTTTTTTTGTGACCCCCCCAAACCCGCCGCCAAAAACGTATCTAATGTAAAAAGTCCCCAGAAAGAGAAATACTATGCGCCCGGTGGCTTTGGTGATAAAGAGATTAGTATTTGCGCGATTCTATCATCCATACAAAGCGACGCCACGAAAACGACGAGTTCAATCATTATTGAGCTCGGAGAGGTTTTTGAGCATCATGAAAGGCGTGACTTTGCTTGGGAATCCGGAAACGGATGTTTACTCCCCTAACAAGAACAACCTCGATGTTGATGATGTTGCCGGTGCTTCCTCGCGACATCCAGACACAAACAGAACGCGCGTTTTATTCGTCGGCGACGGCGACTTTTCACTCTCAAAAGCGTTCGCAAAAACGAAAGCGACTTCCTGCGTCGTCGTCGCGACCACTTTATCCACCAAGAGTGAAATCGAGCAAAATTGGAAAGGGTACGAAAATGTTCGAGAGTTGGAAAATTTGCCAAACGTAGAGCGCGTGGCGCACGGGATCGACGCGACAAATACAGAAGACATGATGAGATCGTTATCGAATGAAGATCAACAACATCAACGAGCAGCAGTGGATGATGCAGCTGATGCAATCATATTCGCGTTTCCACACTTACCTGGGAAAGGGAAGATTAGCAAAAATAGAGAACTGTTGAGGAATTTTTTACTCGCCGCGAAAGACGAGAGGGTGATGCGACCGAACGGGGTGTGCGAGGTGGCGCTGGCGCCTGGTCAAGGTGGGACGTTTGTTGACGGAGATGAAGTGAGGTTGATGTACGGTGATACGTGGAAAGCGTACGATATGGGTGCGGACGTTGGGATGGCGTTGATCGAGTGCGAACGGTTCGACGAAGAGAAGTGGAGAGAAAGGTCGTATAAGCCGACCGGACATTGGAGAGGGTTGGACGACTCGAGGTCGTTTCGGGTGAGCAACGCGGTCGTGCACAGATTTAAAAGAGAAGAAGAGGTATTAGAGTCAGATGGGAGTTGTTCGAGGTTTCAACGGAAGAAGGAGAGGTTTACCAGGGACGTGAGTTTAGCGATCGAGAAAAAATTGGTCGGCGCGAGCGCGGAGGAAAGCGACGATAAGAATAAAGACGACGAGGAAAACGGTATCGTGACTTTTTTCGCGCCAGATGGAGAGCGGTGCGCGTTTGCAAACGATGGTACGTGCGCGTTTGCAAATCGATGCGATAAAGAGAGGAAACCGTTGGAGTACACTCGATTGAACCGGAAAGTTCCGTCGAGGTATTTCGACCCGACGTACCGAGGCAAGTGGTGTTGCGGTAAGTGTTACGTCAAGATTTCGAAAGTTTTGCAGTTGCAAAAGCAAACGAATGGGGTTAAGGACACCACGCTGGAGGAAAAGGAGTTGTTGGAAAAAATTAGAGCCGTAGCGATGGAGAGCGCGGAGGAAACGGCCAAGACGTGGAAGGTGCATAAAAAAATTGGATTCACGGACGCGTTCATCATCGATAGGTACGACCCAAAAGACGAGTCAAACGCGGTCGCTCGAAACGTCCGATTACGATATCATTGCGAGCGTCACCCGCTCAACGGGAAAGAAGTGAACGAGATTCAGCACGCTTTGCGAGAGAAGTTGGAAAGAGGACACCTAAAAGGCGTCACTTTACGATGGTATCGCCGAGAAGAAGACGAAAAGACGAAGAAGCAAAGAGTGTAAATGTATCATCAATAGTGTCATTATGTATTTATAATATCTGTAACGTTTAGTAGAGATTACATAGCACATCGATATCATCATTCGTCCTTGAGTGCTTGTTCGTACTCGCTTTCGCTCGCAAACGAACCTTCTATAATTCTACCGTCAAACGCTCGACCGTGCATTCCTTCCTTCGCTTTCAAAGCGGACTCTTTATCGCTAAACTTAGCAAACGCCGAGCCGACGAACGGGCCTCGCCTAGGAAGCGCTAACGAACTACTACTACTCGAAGAATGCGAGCAAAACTTTTCGCACTCGGCGGCGACGTCCAACTTTAAATCTTCGTATTCCTCGTCATCGTTTACGTCTTCCTCGGTGGCGATATGTTTTAATTGGACGTATACCGTTGTTACTGGTTCTTCTACTCCTTTCCCTGCTACTGCTACTACCCCTCCTTCTACTTTCCGCGCGGATGCGGCGGCGACGTTATTGGCGGCGGCCAAATGCGCCGGCAAATTCTCCCCCAATTCTGCTCTCTCTTCCGCCTGTATAATTTTCATCTGTTCGTACGCAATGTCTGCTTTTTCCTTCATCGTTTCCGGATCTACCCACCCGCTCGGTCGAGCAATCATCAACGTATACCCGCACAAATCGACGCCGTTGATGGCAAACAACGCCGTTGCCATATCTGGATCCACCACCGTCGCGAAACAATACTTGCGATCGACGCTCATCTTGATCTCCTCGATTAACGAATCGTTCGGATACTTACCCGACGCCAATGCCTCGGGATATGCCGCCGACAACGTGGACGATAAAAACACGTTCAACGTCTCCGCGTCCACTTCTGGTGGAATGTTCCCAACGTACACCTGCCGTTGCTTCTTCGCGGTATCTGAATTCGGCACCGATAGGTTTTCGTACGCGGAAATCTGCTGCGAGAGCAACCATCTTCTCGCATCGCGTTGCTTCTTCTTTTGGTAGGCTGCAATTTCTTCTATCCTTGTCGTTGTTGTTGGTACTCCGTTAGTAGTGCCACTATTTTGTGTCGCTTTTTTCGTCGTAATACTAGTACCACCACCAGTACCGCTCCCGCCGTTGTTCCCGTCGATCGAAACGTGCTTCGCCGCGACCATGGACTGCGGATGTTTCGGAACGCTTTGCTTCCCGTTCGGGTTCGGCGCGCGCGGTTGATACCCGTACTGGATACCAACACCATCCGTTGTTTTCTTCGTCGAATCCTTTTCATCCTCGTCTTCTCTCTTCTTCTTCTTCTCGTTCTCGTTCTCGTTCCTCGTCGGCGACTTTGACGAAAACGCTCTCCTTTTCCTTTCCTTCTTCTTCCTGTTTTTGCTGTCCTCGTCCTCGCCGTTCTCTCGTCCTCGTCCTCGTCTTTCGTCGTCCTCGTCCTCGTCGTTTTCGCTGACACCACCACCACCGCGGTTGTTGTTGTTCTTTGTCGTCTTCCTCTCTCGACTTCGGCTCCGAGACGAACGATTTCCCCGACGATTTTGGCGATGATGAGGACTCTGCGGATTTGGATGGTGTCGCTTCCTCTCTCTCTCTCTCGACCGGCTGCGGCTGTGGGAGTCGTCGTCGGAACGCATTCGACTCGACCTCATCGCTTTTTGTGTGTCGTGTGTGTGTAAATTCTCCGAACAAACCGTCGGGAGAGAGAGCAGCTTTGTTGTGTCGAATTTCCCTAAATGCGCCACTCCTTTTGACGCGCGTAATACATAACACTCCGTCTCGGTAGTAGTATGGCGTTACCGACGAAACAATCCGCCGCACCGAACAACCCTTCCCTCCTCCTCCCGTCCGAACTCGTGGACAAATGCGTCAACGAGAAAGTCTGGATAATCATGAAAAACGGACACAAAGAATTCACCGGGACGTTAAAAGGGTTCGACGTGTACGTGAATTGCGTGTTGGAAGACGCGATCGAGTTCGATCGAGATCAAGAAAGCGGGAAAGAAACGACGAAGAATTTGGAGAGCATTTTGCTGAACGGGAATAACATTTGCATGATCGTGCCCGGAGGGGAGAGGAGTTGATTTAAAAAGAGAGAGAGAAGCGATTAGAGTTAGAGTTACAACACGTAGTAGTACAACACAGCGAATATAATTTACAACGTTAGAAGGAACCATCTGGAACCACCATTACCTGCGTTTCTGTCGTGGGGATCGACTCGTTTTCGCTTTTCTTTTCACAATAATCATCGTCGTCATCGAGAGTCGTATTTTGAACAATCCTCTCGTAGGCGTCGAACATGGCTTTCCACCGTCTCGAAAACGCTCCGATACCGAAAGCGAAACGATCCGCCGGAACGTTCTTCTCCATCAAGAATCGTAAACACTCCTTCCGCTCGTAAAACGAACACGCGACTAACGCGCCTTCATCGAGTAAGTGACTATGTTTTTCGGCGATGTATTTTAAAATCTGTAAGTTTCCCGCGCACGCCGCCAGGCGCGGCGTTTGCGCATCCATATTCCACCCTTTCGTGTCCTTTGCGAATTCGAGCAACTCGACGGTCCCGATTCGCGAGACGAACTCTGCAATCTTCATCTCATTTGGTCTTCTCTCGAACGCAAATTCGAGCGTCGACTTTGAGGTCATTTCGTGGATGAGAAACGGTTGTCGAAGTTTACGTTTTAAAGTTCTTCTCTTCGATTGGTTGTTCTTGTAACATCGAGAGAGGACGAGCGCAGAGCACGCGCGGTTCGAAGCTGTGAGAAATTTCAAGGCGTTGACGTCTAACTTCGGGAGAATGTGCAATTCGAAAACGTCGACAGAATCATGGAGAATCGACCAGAGCGGGGAGGGAGAATCCTCTAAAAGTTCTTCGCTCATGTCGTTTACGTCATCGCGGAGGAGGAGGTGGGACGGAGGAAACGCGGCGGAGGTCATGTGAAAGTTTTAGGAGTGCGCCAAAAATGAAGATTAGTGAGAGAGTTCGTTAGAAGATATTCAATCGGATTAAACACTACCGGCGCGTCTCAACAAGAGCTCTTGGAAGGAGGACTTACCGCCGCGGCCTCTGTAACTAAGGTCGTCGCCTTCACTTTCACCGGCGCTGTTGTTATTACTACTGCTAAAATCGTTATTTCTTCGCAACACGCGCTTGCGACTCAAATTGACGCCTTCGACGAACTCGTAGTGCACTCTGCGGATGGTAGACACCGCGGAGTTGAACGCGGTGACGAGCGCGATGAAGTGTCGTCGGTCTCGAACCTCTGCGCCGGATACTGGAGAGGCGGTGGTGGCGATGCGCATGATCGAGTGCGTTCGGTCGGTGCGGTAGCCGAGGTAGCCGAAGGAAACGTTTCTCCAAAACCTTTGGACTCTCGTGCCGGTCTGGTGGAATAAAACCGTCATGGCGACGAAACGTTGCAGAGATGCGATTCTCGCTTCGTAGAGCTTCATGCTAAATTCTTGCGATTCCATGAGCGTGTACGGTTTGATTTGCGGAGGTGCGGATTTTCGCAACACTTGCCCGAAATATTCTTCGTGCGAAGGTTCAACCATGAGCAAACCTTCGGCGTTGCGAGGGTCCGCTTCGAGGATTTTCAGCATCAAGATTTCTGGTAAGTTTATGATTTCCGAGAATTCATCAAAGTCCAACGTGCCGTTCGTATCCCTGTCGCCCGATCGGAAAAGTTTCGCGATTTGAGCGTCGGTCAACGCGATGTGCTCTTCGCCAGCGGCGGCGGCGAGTGTGTCCAACTTTTTGTACGCCGAAGTGAATTCGTTCAAGCTAAGTCGTCCGTCTTGGTTAGTGTCTAGTTCTTTGAAGACTGTCAAAATGTGCGCGCGTTGTTCCTCCGCGTATTTGCACGCGTTCGTAAGGAGCGCAACGGCGTTTCTGTTGTTGAGTTTGTGCACGCTCAATTCCGTGTGCTCTTCGTGGTAAGACGAGTAAATTCCTAGCAAAGCACCGGCGCTCTTGCCGTCCAGATTGTTCTCCGTTCGCTCTTCGTAGTATTTCTCGCACAAATATTTTGGGCGGTGTCTACTCAAGAAGATGGCGTTTTTCGATAGCGGTAGCTTGTACGGAGAATGGCCGATGGTGATTGATTCGCACGTACCGCCGATGCTTTGAATGCTCGACGCTTGCGATAGCGATAAGGACGTCGTCGCTTCGGCGCTCGTGAGCCCGGAGAGTCGACCGTCCGGTCGACCGACGATTAATAAAGCACCGCGCACGACTCTGTGCGTGTGTCTGTGGACGAGATGGTCGTTTGTATTCCCGCTTAAAACCGTAATGCCTGCAGCAGAGTAGGAGCACGCGAAAATTTTCGATAAGAACGCATCCGCGCACTGACTCACCCAGGGGATGTCGCCGATGACGATCGTTCGCGCCGTCATTCGATGCAAGAGATTTCTCCCCTGTATCAATCGTATGATGGTTATGGATATTTGCGGCAGGAACGCATAAATCAGCGCGTCGAAGAACCGAGTGATGTAGAACGCCCACGTTGTCGCGAGCCCGCACAAAACGGCGACGCCGGTGATGAGCGGATATCCCGCCGTCACCGTCCCTACGATGTAGACAAAACTCATTATCCAACCTTTCACGCCTTCCAACACGTGGTCGGCCCAATCACCGCCTTGTTTTCTCAACTCGTCTTCCTTTGCCGATTTCAGTTTTTCCTTCTTCGGCGACGCGGAATAGCCAACAATCTCCTCCAACGCGGCGATGTTCATCTGGTTACACTTCTCGAGTTCTGATAAATCGTGTTTGGTCACATACGCGTTGGTATATTTACGAAAATCTGCGTTATCAAGGATGACTAAGGACATGTGCAAGAAAATTTGCGTCAGTAGCTGTTGCGTCGCGGCTACTGAAATGGAGCACGGCTCCGCCGGACGAACGCCGACGTCCGTGGTGAATATCCTGCTGTCAAACTCCCCTTCGGATTTCATCGCTCGAAGTTGTTTCCCAATTTGCGTGTCCCATTCGCTGGCGACGACGAAAATAGAGTTTGTGGAACTCACTAAAAGATTTGAAGTCGCCAGCGGCGCAAACGTGCCTCCCGAGTGTGAGACGATGATGACGATGGCGTCCGTGAAATCGTCCGTTTTCTTGGAGTTTGTAAAACCAACCGACGGGACCGGTAAATCCTGACCCCATAAACCAAGAATTTTGTTCGCAGAAATAGCTTTGACGCGCAAACGCGGAAACGCGGTTTGTAAATCAGACGCAAACTGCTCGGCCAACCAGAGAGAGACTTCACAACCCGTTACCACGACGTCGATAGAGCCTTCTGACTTGATCGTTCTGTTCACGCGTCTCGCGAGACGTTTTTTCAAACACCTCGCTAAATTCCAAGCCGTCAATCGATTGAGCGATATCGATCCTTGAGGTTTGTTCCTCCAATCGTCTTGAATGTTTTTCAAAATCCTCGGGATGTCTGAAATATCCGTCAAAACAGGATCGTCACTTTCTTCCGGTAACATTTTTATGAGTTCGTTGCCTTCTAAACGCGTCATGCGATGGAAGAGCTTTTTATCGACCGATACTCCCTTACCGCGCCTCGGCGACGACGGCGCGATATTTTCCGTGCTCTTTTGTTTCCTCAACGCGGTCATGGGCTCTTCAACTTTCATCTCGCCTTCCTTGGCTAAGATTGCGTTGACTGAGCCACCCATCAAAGGGTACTGCTCTAAGTGAGAGTTGGGATAGGACACGGCTGGAATGCGATCTGCTCCCCAATCGAGTAAACAAATTTCTCCGTTCAAATCGTCCAAATCGAGACGAATGGCGGCGTTATCGTCGCCGTATTCTCCGCCGTGTACGCTGGCTAAAATATCTCCGTTGGGCGTTTCCACGGACAACCCAGCTTTCACCGCAGCTTGTTCACTTCCGTAACAAATTAAACCTTTCTTTGGATAAAAGGCGACGCTTATTGTTTGCCCTCTCGCCGCGACGCACAACTGCCTGTGCGCGTCCAACGAACACGTGACCATTAATCCAAAACTCCCTTTTGCGTGCGTCAAAAAGTATTTCATCGTGAACAAAGAATCGTTATCGAAAAACGCGTTCACGGTAAATCGCACAAACTCTCGACTCGGCGCACCCATTTCTTCGTCGAGATAATTATCCAAACATTTCAGCGCGTCTTTATTCGTGCCTTTTTCAAACTCCTCGATGATTTCCTTCGTGAGCTTTTCGCGCATCGCTAGACTAAATCCAATCTCTTGGACGGTGCTTTGACCGTTACTTGCCATGAGTGTTTCGTCTAAAACTTTCTCAAAACGCTTACCGATGTCTTCAAACTGCGCCAACGTCGGCATCGGCGCGTCAGGGAAGACGTCGCTGGTTTTCAGCATAAAACAAGCGCTAAATCTCGCCGCTAACGCGAAACATCCTTGCGCTCTGATTAAATCGACCACACCAGCGATTGAAGCAGAGTCAACAACCGACGGCGGTTTAAATTTCAAAGCCGATTCTAACCACAAATTCATGCTTCCTTGATCCTTCCACTTGCGGTTCACTTGAAAGGCATCAAAGTCTCCGTTATGCGTGATGAAATTCTCAACCGATACGCGCGTCGATCCCGACTTCGTCTGTTTCAAACCGTACACTAACAAATCTTGTTTTGGACTCCACTGATGCGGATGCGTTCCATCAAACGTCGCTTTACTCGTCGTCGCGAACCGCGTGTGCCCGCAAAAAATACGCGTCTGCGCTTTCTTCTCCGCCAGCTTCATCTTCCCTTTACTCTCCCGTTCCGTCTTCGAACGCAAAAGCTTGCTCAAATCTGTTCTCTTCATGTTCACCACTCGACTTCTCACCCCTCGCATATTCCCTTCTTCTCCTTTCTGTTCTTCAAACGTCACGATCCCTCCCGATTGCGCGCCTCTCATCATCGTCACGTTGACCATCTTCTCGAGCAAATCGTACGCTCGCTCGCCGTTTTGCGAGCACCACGCCGCGTTTAACAGAACAATCCCAAAGTTCCCGCAGTACACGACCGAAGAAGAATAAGAGGAGGACATTTTTTTAATCTCTCTAAAACTGCCCACGTGAGAAAACAAAACGTCTGAACAAATCGCGTCGAACAGCGTCGCCGCGAACGCGAACGTTTTCGCCCTCCTGTTCTCGTTGTTGTTGTTGTTCTGTTTTCCCCTCAATTCAAGAAGAGACCAGACGAACAAAATCGCGCTCGCCAGCACCGCGACTGCGCGAGAAATCGCCACCGAACGCTCGAAGAAGAGAAGGAAGTCGTCGTCTTTATTGTTCGGAAAGAGCTGGCGCAGGTCCGCGCTTCTCCCGAGTGCACTCTTCAACGCGAATGTTGATGATGATTTCAGCGCTTTAACTGAATTTGGATAGAAAAAAGCTCCATCTTTGTTCATCATCATCAACATCATCATCGAACCAATGTGCGCGAGCTCGTGCCACGCGCCGGCGAGGACGTACCAGAATATCGCGGTGGAGAGAGGGAAAGAGCCATTCAAGGTCGTCATCTTTAACCGCTGTCTGTCTGGGATTTTTTATGAGGAAAGAATACAAGTTGAGTTTGTTCGTCTTCGAAGGTGCTCGTTAAAAATGCATCAAGTACTACTACCAGTATGTGTTATAACATTATTTTCTTTTCTTTCGATTGCGACACCGGTCGCACCCGTTCTTACTGTATCTGCATCGTCCGCACCCGAGAGCAGAGGAGAACTTTTTCTTCTTCGTTTTACCGTTTGTCGTCGTCGTCGTTTTTTTCTTTGGTTTGAGCGGTTTCGCTTTCGTCGTCGGCGTCTTTTTCTCTTCCTTCTTGACTTTCTTCGTTTTCGGCGGCGGCGGCGGCTTCATGGCCGAAGGAAGTTTGTCCACCCGAGAAGGGGGGTTCTTGTTCGTATTCTTCTTCGTGGCGTTTACTTCCTTCGGCGCGAGCGTTTGCTTTTCCGGATTTTCAGTGGGGAGGAGGCTTTCGACTCGTGGAGGAGAAGGAGGGAGAGGAGGAGGTTTCACACACTGCAGCGATGGAAGCTCGGGCAGCGGAGGAAGTTGCGGTGATGGTGGTGATGGTGGAGAAGGAGGAGGGGGGCATTGAAGAGGAGGAGAAGGTTCTTCGAGTGATTCTTTCTGCGGTGGAGGCGGGGGCGGGGTGAGCAACGCTAACGGAATTGAAACCTCTCCTCGCAAAGTCGTTCTGCAATTTGGACAGACGCGAGTCGGCGAGCCGACTACCGCAGAGCAAGAAAAGCACAGCTTTTTTCCTTTACCGCATCTTATATCGCTATTCTTATTCTGCCGTTTGAAAAAGTTGAAGTTCCACGAGAGGAGGTGTCTGAACAGCGGGCATTTCTTTGCCTTCGGCGTTGATATTAGTAGTATCTTCACCAGCAATCATCGCGGCGGTTTTTGCCTTCTTTACTCTCTCGGACGCTCTCGTCCACGTCTTCTCGGCTTCGCGCTTAGCAGTCATTGCGTCAATTCGCCTCGACGTCGTTTTCTCTGCGAGCTCAGCAGTTGCCAACTGGTACTTTTCCCGGAGTAGTTGTGCGCCTTTTTCGGTTTCTTGACGCTTCGCTCTCCAAGCCTCGGTATGTTTCGCGCACTCGCTTTCTTTTTCTAGCGCAGCTTTGAGTTCCTTCTCGCAGCTAGAAAGAGCCTTTGACAACGAATCCGAGCGCACGGCAAATCGGTCGACTTGTACCTTGCGCCAAGCGAGCGTTTTTTCAAACGTTTCTGCCATTTTCTTCGCCTCTAAGGCTACTTTCTCGGATTCACGGAGCAATCTCTGTCTTTTGACGATTTCATTTTCTGTTTCGCCCAAGATCTTTTCAAATTTAGCGCGGTTTTTTTCAATCGCTTGGAGACGTTGGCGCTCCGCCTTCGTCAAATGCGCGGATAAAACGTTGACATCTTCCTCCACAAATTCGTCTGGGATGAACATTCTCTGATTCTTTTTCTTTTTCTTTTCAACCGTCGACTCTTTGCCTTCTTCGCCCTCGTCGTCGTTCTCTTCGTCGCTTCCATTGGATGATATCGAATCGTCGCTCCCGTCTTCGTCGCTGTTACCTTCGCTGAACTGTTTACGATGAACTCGCCGCGCAACGCACGGTGGCCAGTTACAACGACAATTCGGTTCGTGCTGCGTCGTAAGAATAGTTTGCGATATAGGTTTTTGTTTTGCGCGTCCTCTTCCATCTCCTTCTTCTCCTCCGTCGCGCTCATTGTCACCATCTTTATCTTTGTCGTCGTCGTCGTCGTCCATATCTTCTTCGCGCGCT
>Ga0114997_10002699_pt1 | contig 14209 bp, 13 predicted proteins | sample ArcticOcean_MG_C_2_FD_87045 | JGI IMG/M metagenome (GOLD analysis project Ga0114997, IMG submission 87045) | Marine microbial communities from western Arctic Ocean - ArcticOcean_MG_CB4_136 | ecosystem: Environmental > Aquatic > Marine > Oceanic | place: Arctic Ocean: Canada Basin | collected... | reverse complement strand
GTTGGTAAAGGCAAAGATCGAACCATCAATAAGCGCTTTCTCGCCATGGCTAGCCATTACTTGTTTGAGCCGGACTTCTGCAACCCCGCCGCGGGATGGGAAAAAGGCCAAGTCGAAAAAAGCGTGCGAGATGCTCGGCCACGGTTGTTTCACAACGCGCCTAATTTTGACTCTCTCGCTGAACTCAATCGTTGGCTGGAAGATCGCTGTAAAGCGCTGTGGAGCGACATACCCCACCCCGAGTTTAAACAACAAACCATCCACGAGGTGTGGCAAGAAGAGAAGCCGCGTTTGATGCCGATGCCTCAAGCCTTTGATGATTATGTGGCGCATAGCAAGCGTGTAACCACGACGTGTTTGGTGACCTATGAGCGCAATCGCTACAGCGTACCAGCCGCTTATACCAATCAAGCCATTAGCTTGCATGTCTATGCGGATCGTCTAGACATGGTTGCGGACGGCGGCATTGTCACAACCCATAAGCGCGTTTTTAATCGTCACCATCACACTGGACATACGATTTACGACTGGCGTCACTATGTGCCGGTATTGCAGCTTAAACCAGGTGCCTTACGCAATGGAGCGCCTTTCCTAGAAATGCCTGATAGTTTTAGGGCGTTGCAAAGAGGACTACTCAAGCGTAAAGGCGGCGATCGAGAGATGACCGATATTTTGGCGTTGGTACTCCAGTATCCTGAGGCCGAGTTGGAACAGGCAATCGTAGACGCATTAAAATCAGGACACCCTTCCAAAGAACATGTTATTAACTGCTTGAGTCAGCTGCATAAGGAGGCTTCCGTTGCTCCTGTAAGCACTTCTGAGCAGCTTGTTTTAACCACTGAGCCTAAGGCCGACACACAGAGCTATGACCAGCTTAGAGGGCTACATTAATGAATGAGAATAAACTTATTTCCACGTTAAAAAGTCTCAAACTCTACGGCATGGTGCAAACCGTAGAGGAGCTAAATCAGCAAGCCTCACCGGTGTACCTTCAAAGTATTCCATTGCTCAAAACCCTAATGGCGGCTGAGATTGCTGAACGCGATGTGCGATCGATCAATTACCAAATGAAAACGGCCAAGTTTCCTGCGCATCATGATTTGGCAGGGTTCGACTTTGCGCAAAGCCAAGTGGACGAGCCGATGATTCAGGCCTTGTACCGCTGTGAGTTTATGGAGGATGCGCAGAACGCCTTACTGGTTGGAGGGCCTGGTACGGGTAAAACTCACCTTGCCACGGCCATCGGCGTACGCGCGATCCAGTAGCACCGCTACCGCGTTCGTTTTTTATCGACGATAGAGCTGGTCAATGCGTTAAAAAAAGAGAAGCAGGAAGGCAAGCATGGGCGCATCGCAAATCGTTTAATGGGTGCCGAGTTGGTGATCTTAGACGAACTAGGCTACTTGCCATTCAGTCAAAGCGGCGGCGCGTTATTGTTTCATCTGATCAGCAAACTATACGAAAAGACCAGTTTGATCATTACCACTAATTTGAGTTTTAGTGAGTGGGCGCAGGTGTTTGGCGATCCAAAAATGACGACAGCGTTACTAGATAGGTTAACGCACCATTGCCACATTATTGAAACGGGAAATGACAGCTTTCGCTTCAAACATTCAACGACTCACCAACGAGAGGATAAAACTGGCAAAAAGAATGTAAATTAGGCCATAATACGGCCAACAGGCGGGTCAAAATTCAGTGCAAATGCTGGGTCATAATTGGATGCAATCTAACAATGGGGGGATTGCCGAGTCATCTGCTCCCTATACACCCAATCCACCACTTTCTCATCAGGTTGATATTCAGGCACTATCTGTTGCAAGATGCTACGCATCATCATCACATCACCATTCACAGCGGCAATGCGTAACGTCGCAATCATAGGTTGTAACTCGCACCATGGTAGAAACTTTTCATTAGCTTTCATAATTCGTGGATGTTGGGTAGTTTGTGGGTCATTACCCATTAACAGCTCTTCGTATAGCTTTTCGCCTGGGCGCAAACCCACCACTTTAATAGCAATATCCCCTTCTGGAGTGTTTTCATCTTTCACTTTAAATCCAGAAAGCTCAACCATCCGACGTGCCAGGTCAATTATTTTAACTGGGGCACCCATTTCTAGCACATACACTTCGGCTTCATTAATATTATTACCATCACTTATGTCGCCATCATTTACCTTCCTATGAGTGCCTACCATCGCCCCAGTTTGCATCACCAACTGAGCGGCCTCAGGAATAGTCATAAAGTAACGGATAATATCTTGGTGAGTTAAGGTGATTGGACCACCCTGAGCAATTTGTTGCCTAAAGTAAGGCACCACAGAACCTGAAGAACCTAATACATTGCCAAAACGAACCATAGCTAATTGAGTCTTATTGGCAACTTGGGCTGAAGGATTTCCATCCCATATGGGTTCAAATGAAGGTCTTTTTTCTGCAGCTAAAGCTTGTAAAATCAGTTCACAGCATCGCTTACTCACACCCATGGCATTGGTAGGATTAACTGCTTTATCAGTGCTAACTAATATAAAGCTCTCTACTTGCCCTTCTATAGCTACTTTGGCCATCACCAACGTACCCAAAATATTATTTTTTACACATTCAGCTATATTATGTTCAACAATCGGCACATGCTTTATCGCAGCGGCATGGTAAATAATATTAGGTTTCCAAGTAAGAATAATATCACTTACACGATTTTCATCTGCCACTGAGCCCAGCAATGGAATGACGGTTGGCACTGCCCCAACAGTATCAATACTATGCTGCTCATTGATAAGATAATGCAGTGTATTCATCAATTCGTTGTGCAAGGTGTAAAGAGCAAATTCACTTACCTCAAACAGTAACAAGACCTTTGGTTTACGCTGCAATATTTGTCTACAAAGTTCACTACCAATACTGCCACCTGCGCCAGTCACAATAACAATTTTGTCAGTGACTTTTTCTTTTAGCATTCTTTCGTCTGGTTCTGCGGGTTCCCTCGCTAATAAGTCATTGATATCCAAATCGTGAAGATCTGCATAGTCAGCCTTCCCTTGGGCCATAGCAATAAGGCTTGGCAAAGTACGAATACGCAAATTTAAGGGTCGCAGACGTTCAATAACCTCACTACGCTGCTTTCGGCTAATAGATGGCATAGCAAGTAATAGGTCATCAACCTGATGAGTAATCACAAAAGCTTGTAACTTTTCTTGGGATATAATAGGCACTCCCATCAAGTCTCGCCCGTGTAGTTCAATGCCATCGTCCACAAAAGCCAGTAGGGTACATTCGCGGCTCTGTGCCAAACCGACTGCCAACTGGCGACCTGCAGCACCAGCACCAAAAATGACTACTCGCAATTGTTGAGACTCCTTTGCACCAGCACCCATATGCTCTATCCGAACTAAGTCTTCCATTTTTCGTAACAACCAACGTGCGAACATACGAGAACCACCAACAGAAAAAACAGCCACCATAGCGTTTATAGGCACCACAGATCTGGGCACGCCCTGCACCCCACTTAAAAAAACAAACAACCCCCATAAAGCTGCATACACCATAACGGCCTGCACAATAGACCATACTGCTCTCATACCTAGGTACCGAATAATAGCTCTATAAAGTCCAAAGTGAGCAAACGCAGGAATAGCGATCACAGGGGCAAACAACACCAACAATACTATAGGATTATTCACACCTCCAAGGGGCCAATACCAGTTATCTAACCGGAGCGAAAAAGATAGCCATAGAGCACCTATAAGCAACACCGAATCAGCAGCGATAAGAAATAATTGCTTTACTGAACGTGGCATCTTTAATATGCCTTCAAAAGTAGTATACATTCGGTTCCTCTTTACAATATTAAATCAAAAAGCCGAGGTCGTGTCACGACCATCCTAAAACTGAATGGCTCTACTACCAACGTTCCTAATATACCTAGATTACGGTGGGGGAGAGTAGCTCTACCATTGTGTGTAAATGTTAAGCTAAGATTTGAGCCACGGACAGAAAACTTTCGAAAAACAAGTAAAATCTAGAAGTAAATCTACTATTATTTGGAATTTACTTATATTATAAAAAAACTTGGAACCAGGGAAGCTAAGCTAGCCAATAAGAAACTTTAAAGCCCGTTCTGTCTCAAAAATAGATTTGCGGAACTGGTTCTGAGTAGAATTTCAGTTATTCTATTGCTTATTACAAACATCAAAAGTTGAGTCAAAAAAATGCCTACACTTTCTAATGACTCACATCATCAAGACTCACTACCTTTAAAAAAGTCATCCATAATATTTTCAAGTCGAACGAAAAGGATCGGCAATTTAAATATTCTAGATCTAGCGCAACTTTTTCAGGAATTGATAGCTTATCTCGCCCATTCACTTGTGCCCAGCCCGTAATACCAGGCAATAATTTATCCACCCCCTTCTCAGTTCGAAAAGAAATCAAATTTTGTTGATTATAAAGCGCAGGGCGGGGACCCACCAAGCTCATGTCACCCATTAACACTGAGTATAACTGAGGCAATTCATCTAAACTAGTCGATCGCAAAAAACCACCAACGGACGATAAATAGGATTCTGGATTATCTAAAAGATGGGTTGCTACGTCAGGTGTATTCATCAACATTGTCCTAAATTTTGGCATTTTAAAAATTCTATTATCTTTACCTATACGGTCAGACCAATATAGCGCTGGGCCTTTTGAAGACATCCGAATTATAATAGCAAGTGGAACAGCGAGAAGTCCTAACACTAGGACCAAAATCGTTGCTAGAACAAAATCAAAAGTCCGTTTCATTCATTTCCTTTAGTGTTTTTTGTGCAGTAAAGCCAAGAGCTTTTAACTTAGCAGAAGAATAGCATTCATCTCCTAGTAATTTTCTTACCCTATATTTAAAATCTGGATTTATCAAGGCCGCTAAATTAAATAAAATCTTTGGAAAACTCCACTTTGGAATTGGTTTACCCAATACACTGCACATTGAATTGTAGATTTCACGGGACGAGTGCGGGGAGCCGTCAGTGGCAATAAATATTTCTCTGTTAGCACAACCTTCACCAACTACCAATAAGATCGCTCGAACCAAATCATCCACATGGATCATTGATCTTTTATTACCTGTTTCAGGTAAAGGCGGCAACCAGCCTTTTTTAATTCCAGCTAACATTAATTTTAGATTACCTTTGACATTAGGGCCGTATACCAAAGACGGACGGATAATGGACACAAACATTTCTGAACCTTTGCCTATATCCAACAATCTCAACTCAGCCTCTCGCTTCGTGACTCCATAAATTCCATCAGGTTTTTTTTGATTACTTTCGTCCAAACAAATTCCCAAACCGCCACTACCACCTGCCTTAACACTGCTTATAAAAACAAACCTTTTCACCTTCGCCTTCAAAGCGAGCTCCGCTAACCTTACTGTTGCATCCACATTTATCCTTCGATAGATATGCTCAGACTTCTTTGCATCACGTGCGTCGTGAGCAAATCCAGCTAAATGAAATACTGTGTGAATTGAATCTAATGTAGATTTAGGAATAAGTTCTTTTTCAAAGTCACAGGTAACAGTTTCATAATTCCTGTATTGCTTTCGACTAACCACACGAACTTCACTCCCCCTGTCATCCAGTGCTTTGACCAGTTTCTTGCCAATAAAGCCTGTCGCACCTGTAACCAGATACATAATTAATGAAGCCTTTTTAGTGGGAGTCTGCCTTGATATTTCACAAGGTAACGGAGGGCACTAACAATATGCCATTTTAAAAACTTAATATTCCTATGACTATCTCGCCTTGCATCGTGTTTAATACTTACGCTGGTGCACAGCGCAATATCAAAGCCACCAAACCAAGCTCTAGTGCAAAAATCAACATCCTCGTAATAAAGAAAATAAGATTCGTCGAACCCTGAAAGCTTTGCATAAACTTCAGACCTAATTAATAAAAACATTCCTGCTACCCAATCAGGGTTTACAATTGGATCATTATCATCGAAATGACATTCATCATAGTAAATGCCCAAAAGTTTTCCAATAAGAGTAAAAAAAGTTGGAAAATGGCGAGCACTGTTTTCTCTGAACCCATTCATATCCAAAACTAATGGGGCACTAATCGATATATTTTTTTCCTCATGGGCGATTAATAGTTGCTCAAACGGGTTTAAGTATAAGAAAACATCTGGATTCAAAACACAGAAGTAATTAGTTGAACAAAGTTGAAAAGCGGCATTGTGGTTAGCTCCAAATCCTTTGGGTTTATTATTATCAATTATACAAACTTCAAAAGGGAAAATCTGTGTATGTATCCTTGAGCTCTCGGCTACATTATATGTAACGATCACTTTACTCAATTTTTCAGAAAACTTTGAGAGCTGATCTAAAAGATTAGGGATGAGATCACCATGATTATGACTAACTACTGAAACTGTAATTTCACTCAAAATAGACCCAACCTAAGTATAAAAAAATAAAATATTAATGTAAGTAATCAGCGTCAAGGAGGAGAAAAACAATATTAATGTTTGTGTCCTATACACCTGTAATAATGGATACACAAAAAATGGAATTAAAAAAATATAATATTTTGAATAGGCATGTGTAGGAATCATTAACGTTATTAGAATTATCGTTTCAGTTGCTGATAAAAAATAAACAAGGGAATGAATACTATCACGCTTATTGACAAGCCTTACTGAAGCCATAATCATAAAAATGAAGAAAATCATAAACAATAAAATTGATTTTAATCCTCCTGCCGATATAAATATTAAAGATAGAAAGGTAAAAATTGGTCTCAATATTAATGGATAGTTATTGTGGTAATAGCCAGTATGTAACGTTAAGTAAATTTCAGAAAGTTTAACATAATTTAGTTCGCTAGATAGTATCTCTAGAATACTTTGACCAAAACAAAAAATTATAACGATGGGAATCGTAAATCCTAATATCAGAACTTTTTTATTTCTATATTTTTCCAAATAACCATTGAAAAAGAGTATGATAGAAAAAAAAGCAACAACAAGTCCATTTCCATTATCTAAATAATAAATCGCTAATAAAAAGAATAAGATTATAAATTTTCTACCCCAAAAAATAAAGATGAAAAATGATAATATACTCACTATAATTTCTTTAGTCAAAAATCCCAAAATATAAATTACACTAGGCAAGAGAAGGGTTAAGGATAGCGAGCTTATCCGCTTGTTCCATTCTGAGGATGGTATGTTCTTATAGGACCTAGACCAACGGTATATTTTCTTATTGAAAATCAAAAAAAGGATAAGAGGAGAAAGGGAAAAAAGGGAAAAAGAAACTCTTTTGCCAAAATAGTGTAAATTTAAATCATAGCACTCTTGCGAAATATATGAGTGAGGATTGAGGTAGCTTGTAATAATTTCGCAGTCATTATTAGCCTCTATTTCTTCGTAAAAATCAAAATAACCTAAAATATTCAATGAGTTTTTGTCAAGATCCGCTAATCTTTCAACTCTTGTCTGAAAATCAGGCTCATCACCAAAAGGAAACGTAATTCTTCCAAATAACAACAATATAATAAAAAAAAGGCTAACTACAGCACCAAGCTTACTCATCGTTAACAATAGCTTTCAATTACAAACATAACTTTTCGATCACACTAGTTTTTTCTTCAGGAATAAATAAAATATCATTGGGAACTACAACCATAACCTGCACATCAATTTTCTTTTTATCTATCAATGAATATGCATAATAGGATTTCGGTAATGATAATAATATATTTAAAATCTTATCATAGTCACATGCAACTTCTGCGAATATTAAAGGCCTACTGGCCTTGATAATACCTAATGCTCCTTTTAGCGCTGGTAATTCATGTCCTTCAACATCAATTTTAATCAAGTCAACTGATTTAACACTTTCCCCAATAACTAAATCCAAGGTCTTTACTGACACTTCCGTTTCGTCCCAGCTAAAATTATCACCCTCTCGATTTAACTCCCTACAGAATTTAGTGAGCGAGGCACCACCATTATTTAACGGATTATGATAAAGCTTCATCACAGAGTTTTGATCAGATAACCCTATATTATAGGCTGTAATATTGTGGACTTCATTCAGATGTATATTCGCTTCTAATAATTTAAAGGTTTTATGATTAGGTTCAAAACAATATACTTTACCAAACGTTTGGGAGGCAATAAGAGAAAAAATACCAACATTCGCACCAATATCTAAGAATACTCCACCTCCTAACTGGATTAATTGTATTAATTCCTTATCTGGAGCACCGAAATAATAGCCGCATTGTGTAAATTCGTTGACGTCCAACTTCATAGAAAAATCATCTTTGAATCTGAATTTAACATTTCGGTAAATTACGCTCTTTGGGTCACTATAACGCGCAAAAATTGTGAAAAACAGGCGGATAATTCGACCCAGATCACTTTCATTATTAGGTATTTTATTAATCCGATTATTTGGCAAAATCCTTAATAACACCTCAGAAAATTTGAGACGTGATATCAATTTAACTACTTGCCGAATTTTTTTCTTCAACCATTTTATAATCATAATTATATATTTTTAAAGGAATTTAAAACTTCAGAAAATGAGTTTTTAAGATTTATTATATTTTCACTTAATAAAGCATCAGGGTGGGTCTTACAATCCTGCACGTTGACAGGAAAGGAATTAGAATGTATTTCAGTAAGAACATTTCTCACGTAATCCTTATTGACTTTTTCTTTATGTAAGTCAATATTCTCTATCAAGTCCGCATTACTTTCTGAGTAAGGGTTAAAAGAGTTTCTCATCATGAGCTTCTTAAAAAACGTCTCCGTCCCAGTTATCGCTGGAATGCCCATAATGCCAGCCTCATATGAGCTAGTTCCTGTCACAGAAATAACAAATGCAGCCTGTTTAATTGCTAACTTGCTGTCTTCAAAAGGGTCAAGTGTTACAACATTAGGCATGGATCGTAAATCCCTATAGAACCCAGAAGGTCTATTGCCTACTGCATGTGAATGTTCTTTTACAACTACTTGGTGGTCAATAGACGTCATTTTAACACACTGTTTCACAAACTCGATTTGATTCGAAAATTTTGACCCCGCAACATCGATAGATGCTTCTGGCTGCACATGAAGAGTTATCAATATATACTTTTGCTTTAACTGACTCATTTTTCAGAACGGACTAATTTTGGAAAAATAATAGACTTTTAGAATCGCCATGATTTTCCAATAAATAGACTCAAAAAACGACGGTTGAAGGTTATCGTTCTTTTCCCCTAGGATTGCCAATCTGACCAAACGAAACAACACCATTAACTTTGCAAAACGAAATTTATTTCTAGACGAGTATTTGTGGAAATTAAGTGGTTTTTGGTCACCTAAAACAGCGTTAATAGTCTTATCCACTAACAACACACTCTCTTCGAGACGATTTCTTATAAAGCACTCGTTGAATAAGGCACCTTTAAAAAACACAAATTTATTTTTTAAAAATCTATCATTTCTTGGGCAAAAGACTGGAATATTATTTGAGAAAAAAAATCTTTCAACAGCTAGATCGTGAAACCATGTAGGCTCAAGAAACGCGACCTGAATATTTTTCCCAGTGATAAATTTCTGTATTTGGTCGAAGACATAAAATGCATACTTATTGATATATTCGGGTTCTTTCTTTCTTAATGTTCTATCCTGTGAAACTATTTCGCTTATATTTATACTCAGTTCTTTTTCAATTTCTTTTAAATCAACTACTATTTCCACTGCATCATACAGGCATAGATTGGGATGATGAAAATCTAGTATATTATCATTTAGCACGCCTTGAGATTCAAATAATTTCCTCTCTCCTGGCATAGTAGAAATAACATAAATGCCTGCCAAATCTTGTAATCCGAGATGCCACGATCGTGTTCTATAATGGCTTTCCACCAACAGTACATTCACTTTTTAATTCCTCTCTTAGCACCACTCAAGATGTTTAATTTTTTCTAAAATATCAATATGGTTAATAGTTTTATTGCACACTAATTTGTTTGGACAAAAAGGTGGATAATTATCTTTTGGATATTGGCTGATCCCGACACAGGGCATGCAACTATGGCTTTTATTAAAAATATAGGCGTAGTTAACATTATGCCACAAGTAGACATGAGGATCTGAAAACATAAACAAGACCAGAACCCTAAGTTTAAAATAAGCTGAAATATGTCCAATTCCATTATCGTTTGCGATAATGAATTGAGCATGAGATAGAATTGCGGATAGATCTTCTAAACTTGTTTTCCCAGCCATATTTACCATCATACTATGCATTTTCGATAATTTAATCATTGAGGCAATAGCTTGATATTCCCCTGCGCTACCTACAAAGATGACTTTATATCCAAAATGCTTAATAAAGTGCTCAGCAGTCTTAATATATTCAATACTATCCATCTTACCCATATCCCAATCAAATGATTTCATGGGAGAAATTACAATATACTTATAGTCATAACCTTCCGTGACAGGCTTCTCATTGACCCCTTCGACATCATTACTAATGAAAAGTGAAAGTGAAATTGATATATATTTATACAAATTGTCATAATTACTATTTTTATTTTTCCCGTCAGCACTAATTTTCTTACTATAAAAACCTATTGATCTAAAAGTTTTAAAAGAAGATACAAAGCCAACAGCTTTGGGGATTCCCAATAAGATTCTTACTACATACAACTCTATGATGGGTGATGTCTGTACAAAGATAGCTTCACCTAGAGGGATTTTTCTTTTTAATCTACGAATACTCTTAGCAAAAATATTTTTATCATAAACCTCTATTTGAGCATCAGGAGGGAACATAAAAGATAAATGAGCTATTCTTTCATCACATAAGATTATTACTGTGCTACTTATAGAGATTTTCTTCACCAAGGGCAATATAAGAACTACATCACCAATGCCACCATACGTAAAAAACACAAAAACATCAGGCGTTTTATGATTTTTTTTTTGTGACATCACGGAATGAGCGAGAGGTATTGTAGACAACACAAGACGTAATATTGAATCAATACGCCTACCTAATCGTGATGAAATTAACGTTTTTTTTAATTCTGAAATAACCACTATGACATTACCAACATCTGTTTCTCTAAAGGAATAAGACTTATTTCTTTATAAGTAAATCGCTAAAACTATTAATATGCTTTATGCCACCTTCACCCATTTCATATAATTTTGAACAATTCTTTAGCGTACTCAACCGATGAGTTACCAAAATAACTGTCAATTCCTGGCTTAGACTATTAATAGAACTCATAACATGGGACTCTGTTTTTTCATCCAACGCACTGGTGGCTTCATCGAAAACTATAATTTTGGCTTCTCTGTATAGTGCTCGTGCGATACCAATCCGTTGCTTTTGGCCTCCAGATAAAAGCACTCCATTCTCCCCAATAGTAGTCTCTAGACCTAAAGGTAGTTGGGAAATCAGTACGTCTAATTTGCTTTTATTTATTACTGCCTTCAAATGAGCACGATCTACATTGTCTTTTGCAACTCCAAAAGTAATGTTACTCTCTATACTATCATCAGTTAAGAAAATATCTTGAGACACATTAGAAATATTTGCGCGCCAGGCAACAAGGTCATTAGCTGTTAATTTTTTTCCATCAACCCACATATCCCCACTTGTCGGTATTAATAAGCCCATAACAATATCAAGCAAAGTACTTTTCCCACAGCCGCTATCCCCAAAAATACCTACCACCTCACCTTTATTAATTATTAAATCAATATTGGCCAGCACAGCTGCTGTGGTTGAATCATACTGAAATGAAACGCTACTTAATCTTAATGACTTTTCAAAAGGCAAAGCCTCTCCTACATTATTCACTTTATACGGTGGTTCTTTTTGATCTAGCAAGGATATAGTATCGACTATGGACCCGATCCCCCCTTTGATATTTGACCAAGACATATACACATTTTGCATTAATGGCAATAATCGTTGCGAACCTAAAGCAATTGCACCTAGCAGTGGAACTACAACTTTTGCATCCTGCTCATTTCGTATCAGAAGAAAAGCTAATACTGCTATAAAGGCAATGCCGAGAGACTCTATACCAAACCGCGGACTCTGAGCTATAAATAAATTACTAGCTTGAGACTTTCTTAGCGCCAAATCTGCCCTTCTATATCGCTTACAATACTGATCCTGCGTATTGTTTATCAATATCTCTCTAATACTTCCTAACCCCTCTTGTATTGCTTTGATAACTTGAGTTGATTCATTAGCTATATGGTGGCTATTTCCCAACAATTTCCGTTTTGAAAGCAAAGCTATAAGTGCATATATCGAGGAGAAGAATAAAATAGAAAATGATGCAGCAATGATATCGATATAAAACATCATTGAGATAATAGAGACCATTATAACAAGACTGCCAAGCATACTGAGTAACGGAATCACAATGGAAGTAATAACAAGATTTACTTTTACCGCAATACCATTTATCACAGTGCTACTATTTCTAGATATATGGACATCATATGGTTGATAAAGAGTCCTACGGTAACTAGCGTAGCTAAGATCTGCACCTAAAGCAAAAGATATTCTCGTGGAAACAAACAATGAAAAAACTCTCATTAATCCAGCGGTTAACGCTAATAGGATAAACAACCCAGTTAGAAAAACTAACAACTTATAGTGTGAATTTATGCCAAAATAATTGAAAATTGGGATAAGTTCAGGGCTTGTAAATAATAAATTTGGATCAATAAATACAGTAAGAAACGGTATTACAGCACCAATGCTAATAATTTCAAAAAACGATACGGCTATCATCAAAAGAAGTAAAATACCAATTTGCTTTTTCCGTAAAGAGGGAACATGATTCCACAATAATATTATTGGACGAATCGTGTTATTGTGGATTTCCATATTAATTTCCCAAAGCTAGATAGGATATGTTGGAGGTCACTGTCGTAATTACAAAAAAAGATGTGATTGATTCCATGGTTCTAATTTTTTCTAATGAAACTACATCATACCCCCTCATATTTTGTTCCAAAATATTCCAAATTAGAATCAACTATGGCAAATGGGGTTATATAGGATAAGCTTTGAGAAACCCAATCTTCAGACCTACCGTAGAATATTACCTCTTTCTCTTTGGCTGCCTGTTTAAGCTCTTTCCAGTTCATCCAAAAACTCATGCACTACCTCTATTTTTAATAATTTTTTGTGCTAAGTTTAAATCTTTTAATAAGTCAATATCTATACTGTGTTCTTTTGACATTTCGTACGCTAAGGTTTTGGCTGTAAAAAATCCTTTATTTTTACAGAAATCTTTTATATCTATGATATATATTGCACCGTTAGGCATAAATGTGTCAGGAAGATCCTGACGTCTGCGAGAAAAATAGTTTGTATTGATAGGAGTAAGTAGAGAATCAGGCTGACTTATAATAAGTGATTTAAGAAACTTATTATCCACCTTGAAACCACTAATAACCGAGGTTACTTTAGAATTTTCAAAGAAAATATCAAGTGCTGCGTCAATATCCACACATGTCCTAAGTGGAGATGTGGGTTGTAATAGAACTAATATATCAAACTCTTCTTTGTTCGATCTTAAAATATCAATCGCCTGTTCCACTACTGCGATTGAGGTTGAATCATCGGTCGCTAAATTATCAGGACGTTTAATAACTTTAGCACCATATTCTTCAGCGATATTTAATATTTCCTTATCGTCAGAGCTAACTAAAGTTTTTGTTATATATTTTGAGTTCAGGGAAGCCTCTATTGTCCAGGCTATCAAGGGCTTACCCACCAAATCAATAATATTTTTTCTGGGCAACTCTTTTGAACCGCCTCGTGCCGGAATAATAGATAAAACTTTCTTAATCATCCACGCCTCTTTTGCTTTTTTCTCCTTGGTAATAACAAGGGCTATATTTGTAAAATTAATTTCATTATACGCTTTTATCTTTAATGACAAACACATGAATTATTAGCAGCACAACAATTGATGCAATATCAGTGGACTCTTTGATTATATTTGGAACTAATATAGTTTTTGGATTTATGATACGCACCCATTTTTCTAGACACCTGCTTGGTTCCTAAAATAGTTATTTTCAAACTCCATGGGTGACAAGTCACCGTTATTTCCATGGCGTCGTGTTGGATTGTAAAACAGTTCAATATAATTGAACACATCGGATTTCGCAGCTTC
>Ga0114997_10002695_pt1 | contig 14223 bp, 5 predicted proteins | sample ArcticOcean_MG_C_2_FD_87045 | JGI IMG/M metagenome (GOLD analysis project Ga0114997, IMG submission 87045) | Marine microbial communities from western Arctic Ocean - ArcticOcean_MG_CB4_136 | ecosystem: Environmental > Aquatic > Marine > Oceanic | place: Arctic Ocean: Canada Basin | collected... | reverse complement strand
GCTCCCGGACTACGACGACTCGGACGACGACGCGCCGCTGCAGCGACCGGCGAAGCAGGCCAAGCGGGCGGTACCCGCGCCCGCGCCTGCGCCTGCGCCTGTTCCACCGCCTGCTCCACCGCAAGCGCCCGCGCCCGCGCCGGTGCCCGCGCCCGCGCCCGCGCCTGTGGTCCCTCTGGACCTCGAGGAGGAGCTGAAGGATGTCGAGGCGCGTATCGACTCGGTCACGCTCATCGACGAGAACGAGCGAGTCGGAGCGTACCAGGTCGTCCTCGAGGAGCTGAAGCGTGAGGGTTCGCTGACCAAGGACGCGCCAGTGGTGTACCTACGGCAGATCCCGGAAATATGCAAGCTTTTCAAAGGCTGGACGAGCAACAATGCGATATGGAAGTGCATCGACACGCTGTTCCTGGGCATGACTCCGGCCGAGTACAAGAGTCCGAAGTGGCAGGGGCTGGAGAAGTACTACTGGAAGAACGATCGTGGCGCTGGCTTCGTACCAATCACCAATCAGCGCAAGCGCGTGTGCGACCTCGATCATCCGTTTGCGCAGCATGCAAACCCCTTCTGTCACCCGCGTTTCATGATCGTGTGCAACCGCGCCATGAACGACCTGTGGGCGGACAAGGGAGTAGCGTGCCGCATCGGACTAGGCACCAACCGACAGCAGATGCGCGCCATCGGTTCGGAGATGAAGCACATGATGGCCTTCATGAAGAAGGAGAAGATGTTCGAGCGCATCTTTGCCGACCTCGAGCAGCACATGCCGCTGCTGCCGCCGCCCGCGCTGCGCTGAGGGAGGGTGGTGTGTGTGTTGGTTTTTTTTTCCATCGGCATGGGTCACGAAAAATGAGTTCTTAAGAAATTACACGCGAGGTCGCCTCGCTCGTTGGTGGCGGGGTGGCTCCCAGGGCTGCCGCCACCGCCGAGCCAGCCTACGCGTCCGCACCAGAGCTGGGAGACGTGCGCACACAACGAGGCGTTGTCCACGACTCCCAGCCGCATGATGCTGGCAAGGCCTCCGAGGTCGGCAATCCCTTCCCTGTAGGTGGACGACTCGTAGTCACTCATGATGGTGCCAGCGTAGCTCATGTCCCAGAGGTCAGTGAACGCAGTGACGTGAAGAAACTCGTGCGCGATCACGTATCCGATCCGAGAATACAACGAGGCGTCGTCGTATCGCTCGTCGGCAAAGGGCGGAACGAGCATACCAGGGAGCAGCATCGCGCAGCTGAACCCCGAGGCCACCAGCAGGTAGGCGTTGCGTTCCAGCGCATTGAAGAGCGGCGGGTGTTGACAGACCGAGGCCTGTGTCACGACCTTGTACAATCGGTCCAGAAACGTCGCTTTAGCCTGCTTCAGCAGCATGAGCAGCGCGCCGTCGTTGGACGACAGCGTCGGCCGCTCGAACGAGTGGCTGACGCCCGCCCAGGTCGCCCTCGGAGCGCCGGCGATGCGCAGCTGCGTCTGCTGGAGCAGCGAGATGGTGAGGGCCTTGTTGGCCGTGCTCGAGAACAGGCTGCCGACCAGGTCGTCGTTCAACGTGGCTTCGGCGGCGGTCTTGATCGCGCTCGTCATGGTCTCGAGTCGGTCATACAGACGATCGCTGACGAGGCTCTCGAAATCGATACGATCGAACTCGTCTGGGAAGGCGACTCTCGCCGCTGCGAGGCAGGCGCTTCGCGCGTTGCCTCTCGTGGCGCCGGCGGCGTTGCTGGTGGCCGAGAGCGACGACATGGTGACAGCTGTGGCGTTGCGGAGGTGGGTATGGTCGAGTTCGACGAAGCGGTCGGCCTCGATGCTCGTACTGCGGAGCCTGCCAAAGGCACTCGCCGCGGGCCGCTCGCTGCGGATGCGCTCCGAAGCGAGTGTCGTCGCTGAGATCGATCCAAACTCGCCGGTGACGACGGAGCGGGCCGAGAAGGAGCAGTAGGCGGCGAGACCGACCAGGTAGGCTCGAGCCTGCAGAGTGCTCGACTGAGAAAAGGCCCTGAGGAAGCGCGCGAGGTGGGGGTTGTAGGGGTTGCTGTAGATCCGGAACGCGCTCGTCGCCTGGCCTTCGAGCCAGGTTCCCTCGACGCTGCCGACCAGAACCTGTTTGGCATGTGCCTCGGTGACGGCATCGAAACTGGCGACGACTTCCATCAGGTCTGCAAACTCGGCAGCGTGGTCGCGTGTCGAGTGGTCCTGTCCCACTCCATACAATGCCTCTCGAAGTGGGTCGGCACCGAGACGGGTTCCGGAGTCGACGGAGGAGTAGAAGCCAACCGCGTCGTAGCTGAGGCCGATGTTGACGGGCGTGTCGCAGAAATGGGAGCTGAGAACTCCTAAAGCGCGGAGGGCGTCGTCGACGGTTGTGATGGTATGGATCTGGGCGTGGAGGTGGTCAAATGCGAGGCGGCTGGCGGCGGCTGCGGAGTTGGACACGACCATGCTCTTGCAGGCGGCTCGAAACTTGCTTAGATCGCTGCCTCCAATCCGTGCCGAGCCCCTGGCGAGAAGGACGTCGTCGACGTCGTCCGCCACCGCCTGCTCGTCGAAGAAGGCCCACTTTTTGGAGCCAGTGAGTTGGGTCCCCGCGTCGATCCAGTTGCCACACCAGCGACGGTGGTCGCTGTTCGTACTGTCGGGGTCCTCGATCTCCGCCATGAGCGCGGACGGGTAGCTGCGCGCGCGAACGCACTCGAGAGCGCCGCTGAGCGCGTCGACGTTCTGTCGCATCCCCGGCTGGCAGATGCCTCGGTTGGCAACTTGGAGCGCCTCGACCTGCGCGGAGGTGTTGAGCATTCGCCACCCTGCGGGGGTGATGCTGTTCTTGAACCCGCAGCTCCAGGAGGAGTTTGAGAGAGAGTAGCAGGTTCCGGCTTTGAGGCAGGCAGACTGCTCCGCGCATACCAACGAGTAGCTGAGGGCGCCCCCAAACAGGCCCAGGAGCCCAGTCACGATCACAGCAAAGACGCCCTCCTCGGTCGCAGGCGCGACCATTCGCTCCTTCTCCTCATTACGTTCCATACGCTTTTTTAGAATATGATCCTAACATTCGACACACGAACTCGGCGGGAAACTCGCAACGATGGCGGCCACGCTCCAGACAATCGTGAGCGGCACGAGAAACAGCCCTCGGAAGCTGAGCAGGACACTGGCGGTCTTGCTTGCTTCCTGAATCCCCCAGGGCGATCCGATCTGGGTAAGGTCGTCGACGGAGCTGAAAAACGTCGTCACCAGCAGGATCACGAGCAGCCAGGCAAACTCGGTGTTTCTTCGAATGTACATGTGAGACAGGACGGTGTGAATGGAAAACACGGCGAGGAGAAAGTAGAGAGAAAAGACCACGGCGAACACGGCTCTTGTCACCAGCTGGTAGGTGGTCTGTGGTTCCTTTCGGCGGTCCTCGCGGAGCTGGCGGGCGGCGACTCGGAAGAAGGGGGTGCACTCGCCGTGGGCTCCGGGTCGGGCTGGCGAGCCGTAGTGGCGACAGAGGTAGTAGGAGAGCGCGACGATGCCAAAGTCGAGCGTCCAGAGGTAGAAGGCGACGGCGACGGTCACGTTGCCAAAGCGCATATCGGATGCTAGGTGGTGAACATCGAATTCAAATACGAGGGGTGTCTCAAGCACGACCGACGTGACGACGACAATGTAGAAGGCGCTGCAGAAGAACCCGAGCCGGAAGCCGGGTCCGGTCTCGCGGACGAGGGCGACGATCCAGTTCTCGTAGGTCCAGTCGAGGGAGCGACAGCCGTTGATCCATTGCCAGAACCGAACTGCGACCACCTCGACCCAATGGGGCTGGGTGTCGCCGAGGTACTCCTCTATATGACCGTGGTTTTTGTAGCGCGCACAGAACCACTCGCAGTCCTCCGCCATGCTCTCTTTCACTAACCCAAGGCAAGGCTCTGCTAATTAGGTCCACTGGGTCGTGTCTGTTAGTAGGGAGAGTGACGCAGCGCTTGTGGAGCGCGCCGCGCCCGCGTGAGGAATATGCAGTCGCAGGGGACGACGCGCAAGCGTGACGACGGGGCATCGCCGGAGGATGTGGAGCGCCGAGAGGCCGCTGAGTTGGTTCTGCTATGGGAGCAGGCCAATCGTGATTTCCGTGCCAACCGTGAGAATGCCGATTCCGTCGTTGTCGACAGTGACGACCAGTTGGTGATCGATTCAATGGCAAGAGCTGGTAGGGATGCTCTTGGGCAGTTGTTGTCAACACCAAGTATCGCGTCAGTCACGGATTCGGAGCGGGCGGCAGCGGCGTCGGCGAGTATGGGTACGCTTCGTCCGTTTGCTCTGGTGGCATCTGCCGAGGTGCAAATGGATGCTGCACCGGCGTTGCACGACGAGATCGCCAATCGTGGGGATCCGCGTGACGACGCGCAGAAGCGTATGGACGACGAGGCTGACTGGGGCGCAGTGGAAAAAGGTGGGTTTTACGAGGCTGAATGGCATTCGGAAGAGGATACGTCTGACGACGAGGTGGATATGGAAGTCAACGGCCTCGACGAGGCTTCCATGGCTCGCGAATCGTCGACTGAGGACGCTGGCGAAGAGGACGACGACGAGGCGGCTGTGGAAGTCGAGGACTTCGACGAGGCTCGCCAACCGTCGACTATGGACGCTGACGAATTTGAAAGAGAACGGCAACTCCTCCGGTTCAAAAAGCATGCTGGCCCAGGAAATGTGGTGGACCTGGAGCAAATCCTACTGACGAAGGCCATGGGAAGCTACAACCGGGAGGAAAACATCGAACATGCCGGCAGCACCGACGCTGCAAAAGAGGTGTGGCGAAAGTGGATCGCACAGGTGGCAACGGTGCGCCTCACAGACGCTCGTCAGTACATACGCGCCCGGAATCTGCAGGAGGACCTCACGATTGGTCCAAAGGACTTTCCCCGTCTGTTTCACGATGGGTTCTACCGCGCGGGTCGCGTGAAAAACCCCAATGATCCGACTCAGATCGTCTGGTGCGTGGAAGAGAAGAGACCACCGCCGCCGGTCCCCTCCTCCTCCGGCCATGCGGGGGTAGCAGCGGTCGCAGACGAAGAGATGGACGTCGTAGCTGAACAGGTCGCAGACGAACAGGTGGCGGTCGAAGCCGAAGAGATGGACGTCGCAGCTGAACAGGTCGCAGACGAACAGGTCGCAGACGAAGCCGAAGAGATGGACGTCGCAGCCAGTGGCAAAAAACCCCCAAAACCCAAAGGACCCATAGTTCGGGAGATCTTCGACCTCGACGCAGACCAAACGCTGCTGAAGGGCATGCTGGACGGCACGGTCGTCTTCTTTCCAAAGCGGCTTCCGAATCAGGCCGTTCGTCGTCAGTTCAAAGCACCGGAACAGGTGTCGAGGGTCTCTCGCATAGAATTCTTTGGCGGCCAGATGCGTCTGAGGAGGGACGAGCTGGGCAACGTGATCGAGGACGGAGAGACGGGAATGGCGGGAATGGAGCCGGTTCCTAAATGGCTCCAATCGGGGATGAAGTATGTGTTCGGAGCTGATGGCAAGCGTGTCTTCGGTGCGGGAGGCATGCCGGTGCTCGTGCCCCGAGCCTGGGAATCCAACCACGTCACGAGGTCGCTTCGGCTCCAGTTTCTACCGATTCGTCTGAACGAGTCTCATTGGGAGTGGTGCTACTCGAAGTGGATGGAAAACGACACCATGTTCGAGCCGGCCATGATGACGCCACACCTGCACTACAATCAGAAAGAGACACATGTCGAGACGGACAAGGATCTAAACGGCACCTTGAAGGTGCCGTACCAGTCTCAGTACCTCGACAGCGCCGTTCCGCTCCTGACGCGGGGGTCTATGAACTTTTACGGCGTCGACATGAAGTACGCGGCCGGCGCGGACGGACCGCCTGAGAAGTTGGCAATCGATGTGACGGCGGACATCACTGTCGGCAACATCACGGAGAGGTGTCACAGAATCTACTTTCATTCGACCCAGCCCGACGGGACGGCAAAACTCAATTTTAGCAATAATTTGGAATACATCATCGGTATGAAGGACCTTCACACAAAGCTCAAGGCGTCGGCATTCACCATGCACGACGACGTTAAAGTCTATTGGTACGGCACGGAGCCAGGCGGCGACCACGTGCTGACGTGGAAGACCGTCTTTGAAGTTCCAAGATCACCGGACGCGCCAGTGGACTTTCCAACGATCTATCAAAACTTTGTGAGATGCTCGGCTGAGAACGCAAACAAACTGGTTGGCGTCGCTGGGTACGGAGAATCAGACCCTGGACTCGATGGCACCGAGGCCAGCGGCATCTCGGCGTTCATCGGGCGACCGTGGTACAAGTGGGCGGGAAACAAGCGAGGCCCCTCTGTCGACGACAAAGTGGATGAGGCCGAGGTGTCCGATAAGGAACTCGACAGGTATGGCCAGGCGCTGGACGTGCGGTCTTACGACTACACATACAGCAATCCAAAGAAGAACGATCCGAGCGTACCGCACACTGAGTTTTACCATCTCTACGGCCAACGGTATCGTGAGTTCATGTTCAAGCCGATGCCAGTGCAGGCGTTGCAGACGTTTCCACCCAATGACGATGTGTATCATGCCGGCGTGGACTTGAAGGGGTCACTCAAAAATCATCAGCAGATACCGTCGTACCTCAACCTTCACATCGAGAAGAGTCATTACGGTGTCGATGCGAGCCGCGCCGTGGTTCCCGCCGTTTTCGACAATGCTGAGAAAAGGGATGCCTGGCTGAAGGGCCAGCTCAAAAAGAAATCACGAGCAAGGGCTCCTGCGCCACCACAGATTGTTCGTTGCCAAATGAATCAGCGGTATCCGGAGGTGACCATGTCACTCAAAGGCGACATGAGGCACAGACATGACAACATGAGGCGGTTCTTCAGGAAGAAGTTTGAGCTGACGAAGGAGGTGGTACAGACAAAGTGGCTGAAGGACGAGAGGAACAACGCGTACACACCCTTTTTCGAAGGAAAGAAAAAAACCCCCAGAGCTCTGCCGAATGTGACGAAGCCAGCGGGGGATCCGAAAAGTGCCGAGTACAAGCAGCAGTTCAAGGCCAGTGCGAAGAAGCGGCAGCAAGAGTGGCAGGTCATGTACGATGATTCGCAGGAGACTCGAATGCTGGCGCCGACGACGCTCCTGGACGCCGTCCATCGGTACGTGGCCGAGAACCGTCGCTCGATGGCGTGGACGAGCAAAAACGGTGTCCTTCTGGGCACCGGCCACGACAAGATCAACAAACCAGGCGGTGTCTACTTTTCGTGTCGCGTCGACGTCGGACGCGATCCCGGGGAGGGAGGACTCGATTCCTACTATCCATTGTCCAACAAGGCTGGCGTCTACACCATTGCCGACGTGATGCTCGCGCGTGGTGTTCACGACTATCTGTGCGGAAGCGACAGAGACGACCGTGCGGGCCCTCCGGACTGGTGGAAGCAGGAGCAGAAGCAAGTGATGAATCCTCCAGAATGGTGGAGCAGCAGCACACCGGAGAAGCAAGCTGTTACTGCCGTGTCGGTGAACATGGCACTCGCCGAGACCCACACCCCGACCATGGCGTGGCCATCGACCGCGGGGAAATTTCTGGATTACATGCCAAACGGCACAATGAAATTCGACAAGGCCAGTCAGTGGCCGGGCTACGTCGAACGGGAGCTGAAGATTGACAGAACGCCAAATGACATCATATTCCATCGGTTTCGCAAGCTGAAGATGGCCAACGGGATCACGAGCATGGAAGGGGCGAGGAACCGGTATAGCATGTCGTCGCTCCTCTTCGATGACTTTGTGCCATACGAGCGTCTTCACACGCGTGACCCCGAGTCGGCACTTCCGCATTTTGCCGATGCGAAGATGGAGCGCATGTGCGTGTATCCAAACCGTCTCTCGAACACGTCCAAGGATGCGGTGTTTCGCCGCTGGCTCAAGACGCGCGAAGCCCCCGAGGTGGAGGGTGAAGACGTTCACTACCGGATCAAGGACGTACCACGTTTGGACGAGTTGGTCAAGAGGGGTGGAGCGTCGCGCCATTCGACTGCATCGAGCACGCTCGTGGCACCATGCTACGTGTTGGCGCTGGACTATGACGACTTTCAACAGGCCGTTTTGAGAGGAGAGACAGAGTGGCAGAAGTATTTCGAAGACAAGAAGGAGTACCTTCGTTGTGCAGACGAGTACATGGTCCACACGAGAATGACGAGCAGGGGTGAGACGATGCAGTATCTGGTGGTCGACCCAGGATACGTTCCGCCAGATGCCGACGTTCCGCCGCGCGAGGCGGGCACCTGGGAAACCTACGACGGGCCGCCGCGGTTGCTTGGGACCGAGTTCGGCCTCTGTTACCGTCCGGCGTCGCGAACCCGAGAGTCGTGGAGGCAAGACAAGTATGCGTTTGGTGCCAGGGGGCGAGGGGGCGCCGATGCGGAGGACGGCGATGCCAAGAAAGCACTCGACGAACGCGTCAAACAGTTTCAAAAACTGTACCAACAGATGGTGGCGAACAGGACGAAACGAGCCGGGCTGCGTTTCTACGAGACAGACCTCCACAGGATGCAGGGGGAGCTACGCCTCTACAGCGTTCGCCTGACATGGGACCTGGCACGGCTCGAGAGCTGCAGAGGCGAAAAAGGGTATGGTTTTCACCACCTCTTCCAAGGCGACATGAACGCCGTGGGAATCGACCCGTCTTTCAGTGGATCGCTGCTGGGTACGAGCGTCTCTCCGCACTTTCAGACACAAAACTGGCGCTTCAACATTGAGATTGTGATCATGCTCATGGACATGGTGCAGACAGGTGTCCTGGTGCGCGATAATCTCTCTGCCCATCAGAACATAATATTGGAGTTGACCGAAAGCCTGGGTGGCAAAGTGTCGCTCAAGGCGTTGCCTGGTGAGGATCTTTCCAAGGACTTTCCACATGTCAATGCGTTGGTCGGTCCCGGTGTGCATGCATGGCCGACGATGGACGACGTCGACTTCAAGCTGGCGGCTGGTGGGAGAGCAATCTACAAGCTATTGCATGCACTTCAGCATCCACCAGCTGGAGAAGACGACCCTGGCGAGACGCTGCCAATATTCAACAACGGCAAAGACAACGGCAAAGACAACGACTTCTTCAAGGTGGTCAACGCGTTGATCCACCAGGACGAGCAAAAGTCGGAGGAACCGGACGATTACGAAAGCAGTCCAATGACCGAACCCAACGTCGTCTGGCGACTGTCCCAGCCATCGTCAGGGTTGGCAGAGCACAAGGAAAAGATGGGACGCGCACTCGAACGACTCGAAGCCATCTACGAGGATCGGGGTTACTCATTCCAACCGCCCGAAAAGCCAGGGTGGGAAGACTTTCTCCATGTGTTTGGAGCCTCCCTCGACGAGGTAGCCGAGGAGCACGATCTGCCGACGCATCACATCTTGCAAGTCGAGTTTGCACCGATTCTTCAGCTCGTTCTCGACGTTTGGGCAGACCATTTGATTCAGCTGCGCGTCGAGACGATAGCCGAGGAAGCCATACCCCAGCTCGAGAGCGATCCAGCGTTTGCAACGCTTGCCGCGTCGAACCAGACAGCTGATGGCAAAGGAACGCTGTGGCTCACACATTGGGTTCTTCTTGGCCACACTGGCATACTGCCACAGTCACCGCTCCTGACGCCGGACAAACGGGGCCTGATCTACCCAATGGCACTCAGGCCAGCTGCGCTTCGCGCGCCACGCGTGCCGGGCTCCTTGCGAGCAGAGTCTATGGATCTCAAACGTGCAACCGCGCTGTTCTTCTTCGAATCTGGCTTCCAGTTTCAGTACCAGCGCGAGCTCGTGCTGCACGAAGCTCTCGAAAAGGAGCGTGTCCTCATCGAAAAGAAACGCACCAGTGTGAATCCGGTAGACCTGAGCGAGGAGGAACGCATACTCGACGCAAGCTCGAACGCCTTTGCAAGCATATTCTCTCTGATGGTCGCGGAAGACAAGCCAATCGATTATCTCTGGCGGATTCTACAAGGTAGGTACAAACCAACTAGTTCGTTTGCCGCCATGGCAGCCTTCCAAAAGATTCAAAAAGGAATTCACGTCAATATGCCCAGTATTTTGAAAACTGGCGTCGACTACGCGGGCCTGTTGAGCACCGAGAATGACAAGAAGGCGGCAACGCTCAATGAGAGGCAGGCGGAGATCGGGTGGAGGGAGAATCGACTGAAGGGTGCAGCGAAGCTTGCCAAGACCCTGAACATGACGCGGCAAGCGACCAAGGCAACAGTAATGAAACTGAATGCACCGGGTGCAAATCACGATGGATTATCGCCCGATGACATTGTCCAGAAGACCACTGCCTTGAACGCGCAAGTCGTCCAGATTGAAGCGATGTACGAGAGAGCCAAATCGTTCATCACGTGGCTCGGCGCCCAGAAAGATCCGCGGGCGCTGAGGACACTCCGAATGGCCCTGGGCGAGGAAGTGAAGAAACGCGCCAGACGAAAAAGGGTGAAAAGGGACGATGCAGCGAAGGGCGGCGGAGACGGCGGGGGCGGCAGCGGTGGCGGACCTGGAGGAGGAGGCGAAGACGGCGGGGGCGGCAGCGGTGGCGGACCTGGAGGAGGCGAGGATGGGGATGACGAGCAGGAGGAACTCGCACATGCCGAGGAGGACACCGCGATCGCCCCCGAGCGGAACCAATTCGGCATAGTCATTCAGGCGCTGAACATTGACGTCGCGGAGTATGTGAGCGAGAATGGCACCGAACTGCAGATGAATTTTAACGATAAAGCGTTGCTGGAGGTGCTCGGGGCGATGAGGGCTTCGCAAGACAATGCGATGCTCCCCCAGAATGCAGATAGAGTTGTAACGCTCGCAAGCGCTGTGACCTGGGGCTGCGAACAGCTGTTCGAGGACAACGCGACGGTATTCCGTAATCACCCCGATGTCTTCACTGATGGAGATTCGAGCTGGGTGAATGCGGCCATACTCGAGGGGTCGCACAGCGGGGCACCGCACGAAGAGGCAATGACGTTGCTGAACCTGTCGTCCGAACTCACCCCGAAGCCCGAAGTCACCGCGAAGTCCGAAGTCGCCCCGAAGTCCGAACTCACCGCGAAGTCCGAACTCGCCCCGGAGTCCGAACTCGCCCCGGAGCCCGAAGTCAGAAACGACGAAAATAAAAAGAAGACGCACTGGGACACGCTTCGCTTGCTGGAAATCACAAATATCAGAGACATGGTGATTGGCGACGAATTTGCCACGCTCGAAAGAGATGCAATCGACACGTGGCAGGCCGCCCGAGAGGAGCAGCTCCGCGTCGCCGCGGCCATCGACGAGCTCGGAGCGGGTCAGAAGCAGCTCCTGGCGCTCTTCTCACGAATGATTATCTATCGTCGACCCGGGTTGCTGACGGAGCTCAACGAGAGACTCAAGGGAGTCAGCAGCGACAATTTGACCAACATGACCCAGGAGGTGAGATATGAAATGCTCCACGGCAAGTTCATGATTCCGACCAACAGCGATGACCCCCCCGACGATCTGCCGCGAGAGATCCTAGCCAATAGTTCTACCTGGGCCGGCTACAAGTCCTACATTGCCGATCAGCTGCGTCTCGAGATGCACAAAGGAAAGGAGCACTGGTCGTTCACCGAGGTGCCGTTGACGCCCACACAATGGCGTGCGTCGGCGCTCTGCCAGAAAGAGTACCCGGAGCACTTCACCACCAGCACCGCGAGAGTCCCAGTGGCCATTGAGCAGACGAAGGACACGTTGGTGCAGCGCAACGACGACTTTTTGGACGGGATTCGCGTGACGGACGAGCATCTGCGCAAAACGTTCCATGAGATGACCGCCGAACAGCGACGCGTGTACAAGCAGCTGCCATGGCACATACCGTTTGCACTCGGTTTTGGGATGATAGTCTGAAAAAAACGGAGTGTTTCCTTCTCTTGTTTTTGAAAACCAAAGCCATGTTGCGCGTCTTTTTAAAAGAAGACGACTCACACGTTTCCCGCCGCCACCGACGCGGCCGTGCGCTGCTTGCGCTCGAGGCGACGCTCGTCACGAATGTCGTGGTATATGCAGCGAATGAACTGGTTGAGCTCGTTTGGCTGCAAGATGTCGCCCATATTTTTCACGGCGAACAGCTCTTCACCAAACACCAGCTCGACCGCGGCGATGTAGTCGTTTTTGACCGTCTGAAACGCTGCTGTGCGGCACTCGTGGTTGAACTGATCGCGTGCGTCTTCCTCGTCCTTGGAAACTTCGTCGGGGTAACAGTACTGTGCGCGCCGTTTGCGCTTCTTGGTGTCGACAGCCTTGGCAGCTGCCTCGGCAGCTTGCTCGCGCTCCTCGCGACGCAGCTCACTGACGCCGTCTGTCATGTTCTTGCTTCCGCCATTCTAGGATACCACGTGTCGCAAGGCCAGGGAAGAGCTTTTTTTTCAAGACACAACAAAACAAAAACAGACTCACGCCCTGTGGCTCAGAAGTCAAACCCAAACTCCTTGGCCAGGCGCTTGGCAATCTCGTCGCTCGATTGCTGCACGCGAAGCGCAGCCTCCGAGTCCATGGCGCGGTGCTGCTCCCCGGCGAGGTCGGTGCCAATCGCCAGCACCAGGGACACCGCCCGGCGCTGGGCCCTGGTGACCGCATCCTCGACGGCCGCCGGCTGAGCATCGTCGATGCCATCTTGCGGCTGCGGCTGATCGTCAATGTCCTCCTCCTCCTCCGCCTCCTCGGCTGCCGGCTGCGCAGCCCGCAGCGGCGGCGGCTGTGCCGGCGGTGGCTGACGCACCGAGCCGCTGCCGCTGCTGCAGCCGCAGCAGCCGCCGGGGCAGGCAAACGAGTGGGCAGTCGCCCGCTCCGTGTCGTGGCGAGAGAATCCGTCGGAATCCTCGTCGTCGGACTCGACGACGAGCGCCCTCTTCTTGGCGCGACGCGTCGGCGCTGCCGGCGGCTCGGCTTCCTCGGTCTCGTCGAGGTCGGGCTCAAAGTACGAAGCGCGGCGGCGCTTGGTGCGGCTGCCCTCTTCGTGGCGCTCGTCGTCCTCTCCTGCCAGGTGCTCTCGTGCCGCGTCGCCAAGGACGGTCTGGAGGTAGGCATGACGGTCGTTGGCCCCCTTGCAGAGCTCATGGTCCTGGACGTCGCCCTCGCGCCACACGCTCTCGAACACCAGCGGGATCTCTGGCAGGCGAACGTTGGTGCGCTCGGTGGCGATGAGCGTCTTGGCCAGCTCGAGCTGCTGGACGTAGAAGCGCGCATTCTCCTCGGTGGCCAGTGCGAACGAATTGGTCGGCAGGCGCTCGCGCCGTTGCATGCAATCGTATTCCATCGTGGTCAGGCGCTCGTCGAAATCGGCGTAGAGCATCGAGAGAAAGTTTGTGCACCAGAACGCCAGGTGCACCTTGCGAAGGCACGTCCTTCCGACCGCAAACCGACCGTACCACTCGTTCTTCTCGTTGCTCAGCGGCGTCTCGTAGACGCGGCGCTGGCCCTCGAGCGGCGTCTCGTCGCGCCGGTGCGACAGAAAGTCGCTGCCGGAGCGCTTGTGAATGCCAAAGAGGTCAAACGCCCATTCGCACCGAGACTCGTTGGCATGGCAGACCATGCACCTGTCCGGGTGCGTGTCTCGAAGGAGTTCCTTGTCTCCGTCGACCAGCGGACGCATTCGAATGCCGGTTGCGTGCTTGAGCAGGCGCGAAAAACCAGAACTGTCCCAGCGCGTCGACGCCGCTTGGGCAGCCAGTGTGCTCAGATCGCGCTGCAGCTTTTCCAGCGGACCAACCCAGTTGTGCGATGCGTCGGTCGGGTCGCTCGGATCAAAGTCAAGGTTGCGGCTGAGGGTCTCGACCATCTCGAGCACGAAGAGCATGGCACTGACGGAGCCAGGCTCTGGCTCACACGGGAGTTCCGCAGCGACCGGGGAGTCGCCGGCATTCTCCGCCGCCCAGGCCGAGTGCTGAGCGTCCTGCGTCTGCGCGGCGTCAGTGGACATTGTCTGCTTTTCTCTTCTGGGATACCACGAGTCGCAAGGCTTTTTTTTGAAATCGGAAGCGAGCACTTGCCAACTGATACCTTGCTTCTGGCTGATCCACCAGTCTCCCAAGGTCGCTGGTGGAGCAGCCAGACCGCGCGCTGGGCAGCCGCGCCGCGGTCGGGCCACGCACCCCAGAGTGGAGGGGTAGAACAACCCAACATGGCGCAAAGCACCGCACGTAAGAGATGGGAGGGAGGGGGTAAAGTACCGCACGTAACGACTTGGAATGTCCAAACGTG
>Ga0114997_10002692_pt1 | contig 14231 bp, 11 predicted proteins | sample ArcticOcean_MG_C_2_FD_87045 | JGI IMG/M metagenome (GOLD analysis project Ga0114997, IMG submission 87045) | Marine microbial communities from western Arctic Ocean - ArcticOcean_MG_CB4_136 | ecosystem: Environmental > Aquatic > Marine > Oceanic | place: Arctic Ocean: Canada Basin | collected... | reverse complement strand
GCACGACCGCAATGGTCATTGGATTTTAAGTCCAACGTGTCTACCAATTCCACCACTCGAGCAGACTTTTTTGAGCGAAAGACGGGATTTGAACCCGCGACCCCCACCTTGGCAAGGTGATGCTCTACCCCTGAGCTACTTTCGCAAACGGAATGCAAATGTAAAACAAAAATCAATATTTTGTAAGAGTTTTTCTAAAAAAGGAATCTTACTATTTCGGAAATAGTCTTTGTTTAATGTCATTTAATTTAATTAAAGCTTCTACAGGGGAAAGAGAGTTAATGTCAATTTCTCTAATTTCGTTTTTAATAGTCTCTAAAAGAGGATCATCAAGATTAATAAAGCTTAATTGCATTTCTTTTGCTTCATCTGATAAAGATTTAATTCGATCTTCTTCTTGATGGGATTTTTCAAGAAACTTTAATTTTCTTTCAGCTGTTTTTAAAACAGAATGAGGCATTCCTGCCATTTTTGCAACATGAATTCCAAAACTATGCGCGCTTCCTCCAGGCACTAATTTTCTTAAAAAGAGCACTGTGTTTTTTAACTCTTTAATTGAGACGTTGAAGTTTTTAATTCTTTTAAATGTCTTAGTCATTTCATTTAACTCATGATAATGAGTAGCAAAAAGTGTTTTGGGACGACCTTTATGTTCGTGTAAATATTTAGCTATAGCCCAAGCAATTGAAATGCCGTCATATGTGCTTGTTCCACGACCAATTTCGTCCAATAGAACTAAACTATTTTCAGTAAGATTATTTAAGATAGCAGCAGACTCATTCATTTCAACCATAAAGGTAGATTCTCCCATTGAAATATTATCACTAGCACCAACTCGAGTAAAAATTTTATCTACCATACATAAATTAGCTGATTTTGCAGGGACATAACATCCCATCTGAGATAAAATAATCATTAAAGCAGTTTGTCTTAATAATGCTGATTTTCCAGACATATTAGGGCCTGTAATCATTATTATTTGTTGACTTTCTTTATCTAATAGTACGTCATTAGGGATGTATGATTCACCAGGTGGAATAAGTCTTTCAATAACTGGATGTCTCCCCTGAATAATTTCAATTTTATTTAAATTATTATAATTTGGCCGGCAATAGTTCTGTTTTTTAGAAAGAACTGTGAATCCAACTAAACAATCAATTTTGGAAATTAAAGATGCATTAGTTTTAAGAATATTGAGATGTTCCTGAAGATTTTCAAGAAGTTCGTTGTAAAATTTAATTTCTAAATTTTTAATCTTTTCATCAGCGCCAAGGATTTTTACTTCATATTCTTTTAATTCTTGAGTTATATATCTTTCAGCATTTACAAGTGTTTGTTTTCTAATCCAATTTTCAGGAACCTTATCTTTATGAGTATTTCTTACTTCTATGTAATATCCAAAGACATTATTAAATGCAATTTTAAGAGAATTAATTCCGGTCCTGATAATTTCTTTTTCTTGCATTTTTTCTAAATATTCTTTTCCTGAGTTTAAAACAACTCTTAGCTCGTCAAGTTCATTTGAAAATCCATCTTTTATAAAAGATCCTTTGGAGATATTTACCGAAGAATCTTCTTTAAGTCTTTTGAATATTTGATTAATAATTGGATCAGAAGAAATTAATTCTTTTGATAGAGAAGTAAGATGAGTTTCTCTAGAAGTTTCATAAATATTTTTCAATGGAGCTATCAATTTTAATGAATTCTTTAAATGAATTAATTCACGAGGGCTGATTTTTAAGGTAGCAATCTTAGACATTAGTCTTTCAAGGTCTCCAATTCCAGATAGTATTTCAATGCTTTTTTCTTCAATTAATTCATTTTTTATTAAAGAATTAATTACTCCATGTCTAAACGTTATTTCATCTAAAGATTTGATGGGAAAACACAGCCAATTTCTTAAAAGACGACTTCCCATAGCTGTGCTAGTGTAGTCTATTGTTTCTAAAACGGAAATGCCTCCAGGAGAATTAGAAGACAATAATTCAAGATTTTTGGAAGTGAAATTATCAATTCCAACAAAATTTTCATTGTTAATTTTTAACAATGAAGTAATATGCTTTAAACGATCGTGTTGGGTTTCAGATAAATAATATAATATTACCCCAGAAGTTATTATTCCAGCATTTAAATTTTCTATTCCAAATCCTTTTAAACTATTTGTCTGAAAATGATTAATTAATTTTTCTTTACAAAAATCTAATTGAAACACCCAGTCTTCTAGATGATATGTCGAAAATTGAGAACCAAATATTTCTTTGAAAGAAGTTTTAAAAGGTTTAGGTATTAATATTTCACTTGGATCATATTTTTGAAGTAAATATGTTAGTTGTTCAATAGAACCTTGACTTGTTAAAAAATCTCCAGTTGATATATCTAAAAAAGAAATACCCCAATGTTTTTTATCTTTATATATAGCTGCTAAATAATTATTTTTTTTTTGATCTAAAACATCATCAATTAATGCGACCCCTGGAGTTATCAATTCTGTAACTCCTCTTTTGACAATTGTTTTGGTCATTTTTGGGTCTTCTAGTTGATCACAAATGGCAACTCTACATCCAGCCTTTACTAGCTTTGGTAAATGATTATTGATAGAATGATAAGGGAAGCCTGCAAGTTCAGTTTCACTTGAACTTCCAGTTCCTCTTTTTGTCAAGATTATCCCAAGTATTTTAGAAGTCTTAATAGCGTCTTTTCCGAAAGTCTCATAAAAATCTCCTACACGAAATAATAATAATGCATCAGGATATTTAATCTTGATCTTATTATATTGTTTCATTAAAGGGGTTTCCTTTTTCGTTTTTTGCAAAAATTAATAATTAATGTTAGCCCACTAAATTAACCATTATTTAAATTAAAAAAAATGTCAATTAATTCTTCCTTATTTTTACATAGTGAAATATAAAAAATTAAAAAATAGTGAACTCTCAAGGAAGTCAATTCAAGACTTTAAATCTTCTTTGAAAACTCCACTAATAATTGTTTTAGACAACATTAGAAGTTTAAATAATATTGGTTCTGTTTTTAGAACTTCGGATGCTTTTTTAATTGAAGAAGTATTGCTTTGCGGAATAACGGGAACTCCACCTCATAAAGATATTCAAAAAACAGCTTTAGGCTCTACAGAATCAGTAATTTGGAAATACTACAAATCAACTGTAGACTCTTTAATATATTTAAAAAACAAAAGAGTAAAGATCTATGCGATTGAACAAACCTTTAATTCAATATCATTAAAAGACTTTAAAATTGATAGTGATTTAAAATATGCATTTGTTTTAGGCAATGAAATAAATGGAGTTTCTCAAGAAGTAATAAACCTATGCGAAGGGGTGATAGAAGTACCTCAGATAGGGACTAAACATTCATTAAATATTGCAGTTTGTAATGGAATAATCACTTGGGATTTTTTTCAAAAACTCAAAAGGTAGAAATGTGAGATATAATAGATTCATAATCTTTAGTGTTTTTAACAAAATTCAAGGAGGAAACATCAATTTTTATTATGTTAATGAATTTGTTATCATTCATGAAATCTAAATATCCATTCTCAATCTTTTTAAGATAATCTTTGTTGATTCCTATTTCAAAGTCACGTTCACGTTTTTTTATATTTTTTAATAAATTTTTAGTTTTCTGATCAAGATAAAATATGATATCGGGTGGTTTGAAATATTCAATTTCCTTTTTAAAAGTTATTTCAAAATTTTTATAGTCATTAAAATTAAGATTTTGTTTTGCAAAAATCAACGATTTGTATATAGTGAAATCTGAAATAATATTTTTTGAATTATTTTTTTTTAAAAAAAACTTTTTAAAGTTGTTAATTCTAATTTTTAAAAATTCATTTTCAACATCCAATGCGAATAATGTTCGATTTTTATAGAATTTTTCGATATATGTATTGTCTAAATAGTTTTCTAAAAAACAATCATATTGAAAAGTTTCTGAAATTTTTTTAGCCAATGATGTTTTTCCTGCTCCTATGTTTCCTTCAATAGCTATGAATTTTTTAAAAATAGTTACAGGGAAATTTTTCTTATATTTTATGAGTAAACTTTTATCGGAACAGTTCTCTAGTAGTTCAAATATTGTTTTCTTTAAAACTGGATGATTTTTTTCGCCAGCAATTTCAGCAAGTGGCTTTAAAATAAATTGTCTTAATTCGATTTTTGGATGAGGTAATATTAATTTCAATGAATTTATAATTTCATTTTCATAGATTAGAAGATCAAGGTCTATTGTTCTGTCCTTATAGCCAATATCATTTTCTCTAATTCTACCCATTTTAACTTCAATAGCAAGTAATGCTTGAAGTATTTTTTCAGCAGTAATAGATGCCTTGACTCCAATACAGGCATTAAGATATTTGGATGAATTATACCCCCAAGATGGAGTTTCATAAATTGTTGATGATACAGTTATTTGACCGATTGTTTCTTGAATTAATTTAGTTGCTCTAACAAAAAAATTATATCGATCACCTAAATTACTTCCTAAAGAAATGTATGCTGTTTTCAAAATATTAATATATCAAGAATAATCAGGAATTGATTTTTTTTTCAAAGTTCGGCAAACAAATTAACAAACCTCTATATTTGTTATAACTTAAATAATTTTCAATGAATTTTTTTAAAAATGTTTTAGCTTCAACTTTAGGAGTTATAGTTGCAACTTTAATATTATCATCTTTTTTTTTAATTATAATAGCGGGAATAGCGTCATTTATTTCTTCTGAAAACGGATCTTTTGAATCAATTACAGAAGGATCAATACTTTCTTTAGATTTAAATCTCCCAATTGTTGAAAACCCTCCATCTATTCAGAAATTTCAAAAATCTCTTGGGTTAAAAGAAGATATAATAGATATTCAAACTATTTTAAATTCAATTAAAATTGCTAATCATGATGATCGAATTAAGGGTATTTCAATTAATTCAGGAATGCTTCAGGCTGGATGGGCGCAAACAAAAACCATTAGAGATGCTTTAAAAAGATTTAAAGAGAGTGGTAAATTTATTTATAGCTTTTCAGATTTTTATACTCAAAAAGGCTATTATTTAGCTTCTATTGCTGATTCTATTTTCATTAACACTCTTGGCGGAATTGAGCTTAAAGGATTAGCTTCAGAAGTTCTTTATTATAAGGATTTTCAAGATAAATATGGTTTTAAAATGGAAGTTGTTAGAAATGGAAAGTATAAAAGTGCTGTGGAACCTTATCTTGAAAATACTATGAGTAAGGAAAACAGAATTCAGCTAAAAACTCTTATAGAAGATTACTGGAGTATTATAAGTTCTGAAATTTCTAATGATAGAGGAATAGCGATAGATAAGATTAATTCAATTGCTGAAAACATTGAAGCTTCAACTTCTCGAATAGCTATAAAACTTAAATTAATTGATAAAGATTTATACCTTGATGATTATATAAATAGTTTAAGAAATGCTGCAAAAATTGACTCTATTATTGATTTAGATAGAATTACTGCTGATAGATTAGTTGGATTGGTTCCTTTATATAAAAAAGGAGTTAGAGATTTAATTGCTATTATATATGCCCAGGGAACAATCCTTTACGGCGAGGGAAGTCATACTTCAATTGGACAAGATGTTTTTGTTGATGCAATTGAAGAGGCTTCAAATGATAAAAGAATTAAAGCTATCGTTTTAAGAATTAATTCTCCAGGTGGAAGCGCAATTACTTCTGATATTATATGGAATTCTATTGAAAAAGCTAAATTGAAAAAACCAATAGTAGTTTCAATGGGAGATGTAGCAGCTTCTGGCGGATATTATATTGCTTGTAATGCAAATAAAATAATTGCAAACCCTTTTACTGTAACTGGATCCATAGGAGTTTTTGCGGTTTTGCCAAATATTGCTAAGGTTTCAGAATCTTTAGGGATAAACGCACAACATGTAACAACTCATAAAAACGCTTTAGGGTATAGTGTTTTTGAAGAAATATCTCCAGGCTTTAAGAAATCAATTAAAGAAGGGATTATGGATATCTATTCTACTTTTAAAAATAAAGTCTCAAAAGGAAGAAATATTCCTATAGAAACAGTTGAAGAAATTGCTCAAGGCAGAATATGGACGGGTGGTCAAGCTCTTGAAAATGGCTTAATAGATCAGCTTGGGAGCCTAGATGACGCTTTGGCTGCAGCAGCTGAATTGTCTAAAATAGAAGATTATAATATTGCAACTTATCCAAGAATAGAACCAAATATCGAAAATATACTTAAAATAGATTTCCCTTTAAGTGCTTTAAAATTAAATAGAGTTAAAAATATGAATGAAGGACTTCAATATTTATTAGATGAATTTACTGACTTGAATAATGGAATTAAATATCAAGCGCAACTACCTTTTTCTATTAAAATTGATTAATTAATGAATTTAAAGAATGTTGTTTTAGCTCGTAAAATATATTTATATCTAGCTGCTCTTTTTATAACCTCATTAGTAGTTTCAAATTTAATTTTTCAAAAATTTATTTATTGGTATCCCTTTGAATGGAATTTACTTGGATTTACTTTGTTTGAACTTTCTGTTGGAATTTTACCATATCCAATTACATTTTTGATAACAGACCTTATATCTGAAATATTTGGTCAAAAAAAGGCAAATCAGGTTGTTGTAGCCGGTATTTTTGCCTCTATTTTTTCAGTATTAATTATTTTAATTGCTGAAATAGCTCCTGCTATTTCAAATTCGCCCATAAGTGATGCGATCTTCACAAAGGTTTTTTCTAATTCGCCTTTAGCAGTTTTAGCGTCTATGATTTCTTATTTATTTGCTCAGTTTATAGATATTAAGATATATCATTTTTGGAAAGGCTTTACAAACGGTAAACATCTTTGGGTTAGAAATAATTTTTCTACATTTTCTTCTCAGTTTATTGACACTTTTATGGTTATTTCTTTATTATCAATATTTCAAATTCTTCCATGGCAATCTTTTTGGGGATTGGTGTTATCTGGATTTATTTTTAAAGTTATGGTAGCGGCATTAGATACTCCTTTTTTGTATTTATTTGTAGGTTTATTTAGAAAAAAATTTAAATTAAAAGTAGGTGAAGAAATCAATCTAGATTAATTTATTCATGAACAAATCAGATTTACCAATTAGAATTAATAAATATTTAAGTGAAATTGGATTTTGCTCAAGAAGAGAAGCGGATAAACTTATAAAGGAAGGAAGGGTTTTTGTAAATGGAAAATTAATAGAAATGGGTTTAAAAATAACCCTAAATGACAGGATAGAGGTCGATGGAGAATTAATGGTAAATCAAAATTATAAACCAATTTACATAGCATTTAACAAGCCAACAGGTGTTGTCTGCACTACAGATACAGGTGTTGAGAAAAATAATATTATTGATTTCATTAATTTTCCATCTAGAATTTTTCCTATTGGTCGCTTAGATAAGCCCAGTCAAGGATTAATTTTTTTGACTAATGATGGAGATATAGTTAATAAAATTTTAAGAGCTAGAAATTTTCATGAAAAGGAATACGTTGTCACTTTAGATAAACCTGTTACTAAAGAGTTTATTTCTTCTATGAGCAAAGGAATACCTATTTTACAAACTATTACTAGGCCTTGTATAATTCAACAAATTCAAAAAAAAGAATTTAAAATAATCTTGACTCAAGGATTAAATCGTCAAATTCGTAGAATGTGTGAGCATTTAAATTATAAAGTAATTAAACTTAAAAGGATTAGAATAATGAATGTTTGCTTAGATATTGAAATTGGAAAATGGCGTCATCTTTCTATAACTGAAATAGATGAAATTAAACGATTGGTTGAGTCTTCTTCTAAAATTAATTAAAACTTACTAAAAGCCCTTCGTTGCTTCTAATATTGAAAACGATATTATCATCAAAAATTAAATATTGCCCTTTTATTCCTTTAAGAATTCCTTCAAATTCAATATTTTTAACAATGTTTAAACTTTTTACTTTATCTGGAACTTTTATTAATGGAAAGTTAATTGTTATGGGTTCAATATTATCCCTAAGTATATAAGGATTTAATTCGTCTGGAAGTTTTTCAATTGCTTTTACTCTTTCAATATTCCAATTAATTGACTCAAAATTATTTTCCAACATTTTTCTCCAATTGGTTTTGTCTGAGTAAAATTCTTTTAAGGCTACTTCTCCTATGCCTGCTAAATAACGATTAGGGGTTTCGGCAATTGCAATTGCTTGATGTGCTCCTTGGTCAATCCATCTAGTTAGTATTTGTGATTTTCTGGTAACGCCAACTTTTAAGTGACTAGATAGAGCTAAATAGATGATGTGTGGTTGAATTTGAATTTTTTTTTCATATTCTAAATCTCTATCCTTAACATTTAAATGAGCGGTACTTAACTCAGGCCTCATTATCCAATCTCCAGTGCTAGGTAATCTGTAAAAACATTTTTTACAAAATCCTTGTCTAAAAATTATTTCATTGGATTTACAATTCAAACATTGATAACCATTAAAATTCAGTTTTAATTTTTTATTTAAAAACTGATTAACAATTATGAAATCATTTTCTAAATTAATGTAATAATTTATCTGATCTCCAAATTCAGTAATCATTTTAGTAAGAACTCCAGAAAACATTACGAGAAAGATTTATATATTTATAATATCTAAATATAATAATTTAAATGCCAATTCCTTTATTCAATTCTATAGCTTCATGGATATTAAAAAAAAGAATTCATCAAATAGAATTATTCATTAAATATCCTAATGAAGTTCAGCAAGAATTGTTGATGGATTTAATTAATTCTGCCATGAATACTGAAATTGGCTTGAGACATGAATTTTCAACTATAAAAAATTATAATAACTTTAAATCAAGAGTTCCAATAGTTGATTATGAAGAAATTGAGGATACAATAAATAGGAGTAGAAAAGGAGTGAATAATTTATTATGGCCAACTCCAATAAAATGGTTTGCAAAATCAAGTGGAACTACTAATACTAAAAGTAAATTTATACCAGTTAGTTTAGAGTCTCTTGAAGATTGTCATTATAAAGGAGGTAAAGACATGCTGTCTTTATATTTTAACAATAATTCTGAATCTAGTCTTTTATCTGGTAAAAGCTTAAGATTAGGAGGCAGTCAGGAGATGTATCAAAATGGAAATACATATTTCGGAGATTTATCTGCAATTATAATTGAGAACCTACCTTTATGGGCTCAAATGAGAAGCACTCCAAGTCTAAAAACTTCATTAATACCACAATGGGAAAATAAAATTAATGCAATAATTGACGAGAGTTTAAATGAAAAAGTTACAAGTTTAGCTGGTGTTCCTTCGTGGATGTTAGTTTTTTTAAACAAAATTTTACAAGAGACTAAAACGAAAACCATTTTTGATATTTGGCCTGAAATAGAGGTTTATTTTCATGGAGGCATTAGTTTTAGTCCATATCAAAATCAATTTAAAGATATATTTCCTAAAAAAAATTTTAAATATTATGAAATTTATAATGCATCTGAAGGATTTTTTGCCATTCAAGATCTAAATGATTCAAATGAATTATTATTAATGTTAGACTATGGTGTTTTTTATGAATTCATTCCAATTAATTCTGATTTAGAAGATCTTCAGGCTATAATTCCATTGTCAGAAGTCAAAATTAATGTTAGGTATGTAATTGTTGTCACAACTAACGGAGGCTTATGGAGATATAAAATTGGAGATGTGATTATGTTTACAAATATCAATCCATATCGCATAATTTTAGCAGGAAGAACTAAAAGTTATATAAATGCATTTGGAGAAGAATTGATGATAGATAATGCTGAAAAAGCAATTGCAAAAGCAGCTTTAAAAGCTAATGTAAAAGTCATTGATTATACTGTTGCGCCTATATACATGAATAAAAATAAAAAAGGAACCCATGAGTGGTATATAGAATTTGATTGCCCTCCAGTAGACATTAAATTTTTTATAAAAACATTAGATTCTGCTTTAAAAGATGAAAATTCAGATTATGAAGCAAAAAGACACAAAGATATTACGATGGTTGAACCAATAATTAAAGTAGTATCTAAAAACACTTTTTATAGATGGCTTGAATCTAAGAGTAAATTAGGAGGACAGCATAAAATTAAAAGGTTGTCAAACGATAGAGATTTTATAAATGAATTAAGAGACCGCCTTTAGGGTATTCTTTTTTACTTTTTGAATTTTGCCCTCAGCATAAGCTTTTGTAACCTTAAGTGACTTTTCACTGCCTCCAGGAAACTCAAACATAGCGTCAGTTAGAATAGATTCACATAATGATCTTAATCCTCTTGCACCTAAATTGTATTCTAAAGCTTTTTCTACTATATAATCAAGAGCACCAGGGGTAAACGATAATTTAATTGAATCCATTTCAAAAAGAATTTCATACTGTTTTATAATAGCATTTTTAGGTTCTGTAAGTATAGATCTCAGTGTTTTTTTATCTAATGCATGCATATAAGTTAAGACCGGCAATCTTCCGATTATTTCTGGAATTAAACCAAAAGTTTTAATGTCTTTAGGTGTTATGTATTGAATTAGGTTTTCATTATCTAACTCTTCTCTGTTGTTTGATTTGTATCCTATTTCCTGTAAATTCAATCTTTTATTGATTTCACGCTCAATTCCATCAAATGCACCGCCAGCAATAAAAAGAATGTTTGTTGTGTCTACTTGAATGAATTTCTGATCAGGATGTTTTCTACCTCCTTTTGGCGGTACATTTACAATTGTCCCTTCTAATAATTTAAGAAGTGCCTGTTGAACTCCTTCTCCAGAAACGTCTCGAGTAATTGAAGGATTATCACTTTTTCTGGCAATTTTATCTATTTCATCAATAAAGACTATGCCTCTTTCTGCTTTTTCAACTTCGTAGTCTGCCGCTTGAAGTAGTCTAGTTAAGATGCTTTCAACATCTTCACCAACATAACCAGCTTCAGTAAGAATTGTTGCATCGACTATAGCTAGAGGAACTTTTAACATCTTAGCGATTGTTTGGGCTAGTAGTGTTTTCCCAGTTCCAGTTTGTCCAACTAATAGTATGTTACTTTTTTGAATCTCTACACTAGAAAGATTTCCTGATTTTAAAATTCTTTTATAATGATTATATACCGCTACTGATAATATTTTTTTTGAATTATCTTGACCTATAACATACTGATCTAGGAAAGATTTAATTTCTTTAGGTGTCTTTATTTTTAGATTATTAATCTCATTTTTAGATTTATTTTCAACTGAAACATCTTCTATAAGAATGTCATGAGCTTGATTAATACATCTATCACATATGTGCGCGTCAAGACCAGCAATTAAAAGATCTGTCTGTGGTTTTGTTCTTCCGCAAAATGAGCAATTAAGATCTTCGTTAGCCATGTCAAATAAATTTATTTTTTTAAAACTTCATCAATCATGCCATATTCCTTCGCTTCAACGGCTTTCATCCAATAATCTCTATCACTATCATTAGTTACTTTGTCAATATCTTGCTTAGAATGACTAGCTACTATTTGATAAAGCTCATCTTTTAATTTTAAAATTTCACGTGCTGTTATTTCAATGTCTGAGGCTTGTCCTTGTGCTCCTCCTAAAGGTTGATGGATCATTACTCGTGAGTGAGGAAGTGCTGAACGTTTTCCGTTTTGCCCAGCGCATAAAAGAACAGCTCCCATAGATGCGGCAATTCCAGTGCAAATAGTAGCAACATCAGGGGTTATGTACTGCATAGTATCATAAATACCCAAACCAGCATAAACACCTCCTCCAGGAGAATTAATATATAATTGAATATCTCTTTTAGAGTCTACACTTTGAAGAAAAAGTAGTTGAGCCTGAATAATGTTTGCAACTTGATCGTTAATAGCGGTGCCAAGAAACATTACCCTGTCCATCATTAAACGAGAAAAAACATCCATTTGAGCAACATTCATTTGACGTTCTTCAATAATGTATGGGGTCATGCTACTGACAATTTCATCATAGTACATAGAGTTTATACCATGGTTCTTTGTGGCAAATTTTTTAAATTCTTTTCCGTAATTCATTTCCATCTTATTTAAACTAAAAGTAATTAAAATTATTGTGCAGAGGAGTAGGCTTCTTTAACAAAAGAATCGAAATTCATTTTTTTAATTTTGAAAGACATATTTTTTTTATAAAACTCTAAAATATTTTTACTCATAAGTTGATCTGATATTTTCTTAGTCTCTTCTTTATTTGTAAAAATTCTTGCTGCTATCTTATCTAATTCTTTTTCTTCAGGATTTAACTGTCCATATTGAGTCATTTGGCTTTTAATAAGGTCTTTGGCAAAAGACTTTAGATCTTCAAATTTAACTTCTAGATTATTAGATTGAATTATTTTTCCTTCTATTAACTGATGTCGAATTCCTTTTTCAGCCCTTATGTATTCCTCTCTGGCTTGATCTTCAGTAAGAGGTTTTTCACCAGAATTTTGAAGCCACTTAATTAAAAATTCTTTAGGCAAATCAAATTTGTTAATAGAAATTAAATATTCGCTAATATCATTAAGTAATTTTTGTTCGGATTGAGATTCAAATTGTTTCTCCATGTCATTTTTTATTCTAGACTTCAATTCGTTTATTGATTTTATTTGACCGGGTTGATATGCCTTATCAAATAATTCTTGATTTAGTTCAGATAAAATTAAAAGGTTAATTTCTTTTACTGATGTCTCTAGAGTTAAGTTTAATCCTTTTATTTCTTCATATGACTTGCCAATTAAACGTAAGTAATCACTTTCAGACTTAAAGAGATCTTTAGTAGGTAGTTCTATTTTGCTTCCAACTTTACAAGACTTAAGCACGCTTATGGTTTTTTTATTTTTAATTTGATTTAGCTCAAAAGTAGCAGATTGATTAATCCCAGCATCTGTATTGTTAAATTCGACTATTATTTGTTCATCTTTTTTTATTTCGATTTTGCTTTCTAACTTTCCATACTGTTTTTGTAGGTATAAAACTTGTTCATTTATCATATTTGAGTCTGCTTCAATTTTATAGCTGGAAACTTGTTTCTTTGATTTTAAATTTAAATGAAATTGAGGGGCTAATCCAATTTCAAATTCAAAACTTATCTCTTTGGATTTCCAATCTAATTCCTTTTTTAATTTAGGTAATGGATTCCCAAGAACTTCTAATTTTTCGTCCTTAATAAATTGAGTTAATTTTTCTTGTAAAATCTTATTTACTTCATCAGCTGTAACGCTATTCTCATATTGTTTCTTAACAAGTCCAATTGGAACATGACCTTTTCTGAAGCCAGGGATATTAGCCTTTTTTTGATAATCCTTTAGTACTTTTAAAACTTTGTCAGCAAAATCATCTTTGTTTAATGAAATTAAAACAGTAGTATTAAGTGAATCCTTGTCTTTTCTTGTGATTTTCATGAAAAATTATATCATAAATTAGGTGGCGAAAATAATCTTTTTTAATCTGTTAGGCAAACATTTATTAATTCCAAACTATCAAATCGATTTGAAATTTAATAAATACTTTTTGAGTATGTGCTAAATTAATTAAGTTTACGAAATAACATAAAATAATACTATATTTGCATCTTGAATTAATAATCAGAAGGTCGAGAATCTTCACAAATTAATATGATATGCCAGTAAGGATAAGACTTCAAAGACACGGTAAAAAAGGAAAACCCTTCTATTGGGTTGTTGCAGCTGACAGTAGATCTAAAAGAGACGGACGTTATTTGGAAAAATTAGGAGTATATGATCCTAATACTAATCCAGCAACGGTTAATTTAAATATTGATGAAGCATTAAGATGGCTTGAAAAAGGAGCTCAACCTTCTGATACGGCTAGAACTCTTTTATCTTATAGGGGTGTGATGTTAAAATATCATTTAAATGGCGGTGTTAAAAAAGGTGCATTAACTCAAGAGCAAGCTGACAAAAAATTTGAAGATTGGTTAGAAGATAAAAACATTAGAATTCAAGCTAAAATAGATGGCTTATCTAATCAAGAAGCTCAAGATAAATCTAAAGCTTTAGCTGCTGAAAAAGAAGTTAATCAAAAAAGAATAGCGGATTCAAAATCAGCTCTAGAAGCTATAGAAGCTACTCCAGTTGCAGAAGAAGCTACTCCAGTTGCAGAAGAAGCTACTCCAGTTGCAGAAGAAGCTACTCCAGTTGCAGAAGAAGCTACTCCAGTTGCAGAAGAAGCTACTCCAGTTGC
>Ga0114997_10002688_pt1 | contig 14239 bp, 10 predicted proteins | sample ArcticOcean_MG_C_2_FD_87045 | JGI IMG/M metagenome (GOLD analysis project Ga0114997, IMG submission 87045) | Marine microbial communities from western Arctic Ocean - ArcticOcean_MG_CB4_136 | ecosystem: Environmental > Aquatic > Marine > Oceanic | place: Arctic Ocean: Canada Basin | collected... | reverse complement strand
CGAGGATTTCTTGAGCACGCACGAAACTACAGCTAACATCATTATCGCGGATATTAAGGCGTTTTCGGAAGAGCGTCCTCTTTTGTTACAAAGTTGGAGAGACGGTGAATGACTCAGTAATAGTAGTAGTTTAGTATATTTAGAGAAGTATTTAGAAGTGTAGTTTTGCGAAGGAGACCAAAAGTAGTCTCTCCTCGCGTCGTCGTCTAAATCGTCGCTTACGACAACTGTCCGGAATCGGCGACGACAACCTTCTTACTCGTGGCCCCACTTTGAGACCCGACGGCTTCGATCGCGTTGACGACGTCCATCCCTTTCGTCACGCTCCCAAACACGCAGTGCTTCCCGTTCAACCACGACGTCTCCGCCGTGCACAAGAAAAATTGCGACCCGTTCGTATTCGGACCGGCGTTCGCCATGGACAAAATTCCCGGCCCGGTGTGCTTGAGCGTGAAATTCTCGTCCTCGAACTTGTTCCCGTAGATAGATTTACCCCCGGTGCCGTTTTGGTTGGTAAAGTCGCCGCCTTGGCACATGACTCCTGGAATCACCCGGTGACACGGCGATTGCTTGAACCCAAATCCGGGTTCCCCGGTGCATAACTGACGGAAGTTTTCCGCGGTTTTCGGGCACACGTCCTTTCGGAGCTTTTTTTGTATACGTGTGCGTGTGTTGTTGTTGTTGTTGTTTATGAAAGAAGAAGAAGACCACCAGAGGTCGTCAGCGCCCGCCAAAATGGAACAAAAAACGAATCGTCAACTTTTGCCGGCGGTTGATTGGAAAAAAGTGATCGAGAATTTTCATCATCGGAGAGAGAAAACAGAGCATCAACGCGCATTTGCGAGAAGAAGGAAACGCGCATAAAAGAACAACAACAACAACAACAACAACCGTACCGTCATCTCGATTCTCCCGGCCGGTTGGCCGCCGATTTCCATGTCGAAAAAGACAACTGGGTTAGACATTATGTATCGAAAGTTTTTCGCGTACGTTTGTTGTAAAAAGTGAAGGCGCCGTCGAATAAAAAAAGAGATATTTTTTCCCCTTTTTGTGGGTCTCTCCTATACATGTTGATTTTGGTTCGCGTGTCTTCATTCTTCTCCACTCGTGATTTGACAACGTCGATTATTGCTTCATCGCGGTGCGGTAATACCCGCAAAAAAATCGTGTTTTCGATTTCTACGAATAACACACCGCGGTGAATGGGTGTTGGAAAATCTCTTTCATCAATACTGCTATTAATAAAAGCAATACGTTTAATTTGATCTGCAAAAAGAATAAATTGGTCGATTGACCAAAAAAAGCCGTTTTTCGAGCAACAGAGCAGCACTCGAGAAGGAGGCGAAAATTCGTCACTCGTGTACTCTTCTTGCGTCTTAAACGGAATACCACGGCGAGAAGTCCGAGAAATATATAACACGCATGAAACACGCACGATGAGTCGTTTTCTTTCGTCGAGGGGGCGCGTTGGTTTTGTTGACCCTCCCGTCCTCGCCGTCGTCTTTTGTCATCAAAATCGTCGAAATCATCGACGGGAAAAAAACCAATGCGTTGACGTCGCCTCGTCGTCGAAGAAGAACAAGAAGAACAAGAAGAGCGATGGAGGAGGAGGAGGAGGAGAACAAAATCAACAACAACAACCGCATCGAATTACCGGCAAAAAGAACGGCATGAGCGTCCACGCGCAGATTCGATTGGTGGACCGGTGGAAGAATTCTGCGAACAACAACGCTGAAAAGAGCGAGTTGACGTCGTTAACTGGACCGAACGCGGCGAGTAAGAAAACGATTTCGACGACGACGCAACAAAAAGCAAACGCGAGGAACAACCTACACATAAACGACGCGTACCAGGCAGAACTGAAACGACGACGCGTTTTAGCCGCGGAGAAACGCGAGAAGGAAAGAGAAGCGTATTTGCGGAAGACGGCGCTGGACGCGAACGACGCGAGCCTGGGAGCGTTTTTCGATTCCTCGTCGAAGAAGACGAAGTGTTTCGTGGACGGGTACAACGTGTGCGGAGTACCGGACGAGGACGACGCGAGGATGCGCGTCAGTGGGAAAAGCGGCAGTGGTGGCGGTATACCGCATTTGCGGAGGAGGTTTTTAGTGGAGGGAGATTTGGATGGAGCGAGGAAGATTTTAGAGGAGAAGGTGAAGGCGTTTGCGATTTCGAGGAACATGGAGTGCGTCATCGTTTGGGATAACAATAATTATCACACGAATAATAGTGGTAGCAGCAATAGCAGTAGTAATAGTAGCACTGGGTTGAGTGAGAAAGAGCGGGCGGAGGAAATAGGCGATGGTGTGACGGTTGTGTTTACCGGCAACGGGCAACTCGCGGACGGGTACATCGAACGAGAAACGAAACTTCTCGCCGAGGAAAAAGACGGCAAGAACGTGTACGTCGTGACGAGCGATAACGCCGTACACATGGCGGTATCTTCAGCAAACGCGCGCGTGATCGATTCGGGTAATTTTTGTCGCGAAATTCGCGATACCGAGCGCGACGAGGATGCGATTTTGAGAGAGCTCGCTTTAGACGCGCGGTGGGGAGGCGGCGCGAAGCAGAATAAAGCCTCCATCGGCGCGAGCGTTCTCGGCGACGCGTCCGCGCGCGAGAAAATGATGAAACTTCGCGAGGCTGCGAAAAACTCGTCAAAAGCTGAAATGAACGAAAAGTTGGTCGGTAAGAGTGGAAGCTTTGGTCGATTTAAGCAAAACAATACTACTACCAAAGCGACGAAAAACAAAGACGCGACGACGACGACGACGAACAAGAAAGAAGCTTCGGACGGAGAAGGGCAAGGGACGAACGTCACGAAACGTTTACTCATGCGCAGAGCGCGAATGGATGAGAACGCGAACGACGACGACAGGAGCAGCAGTAGCAGTAGCAGTAGCGGTCAACGATGGGGATCTTTTTAATATTAGACTTTTCCTTTTCATCCTCACTTTTTATCCACTTTTTCCTCCTGTTATTTATCTCACTCGTCGTCGAAGAGGACAAAAGAAGAAGATCGAGAAGACAAAGAAGAGGAAGGAAAAGAGAGAGAGGAGAGCGCGGGATGATGATTGCATCGTCGTCGTTAGGTGCGCAAACTCCTCCTCTTTCGTTCTCGTCGTTTCAGAAGAAGAAGAAGAGGAAGACGAATTGGAAATCGAGCAGCCGCCGACGCAGCGCTTCTTCGTCGTCTTCTTCTTCGACGACGAGTGAGGAGAGCGCCGTCCTCCTCGCGCACGTTCAAGAAAATAGTGCGAAGAAAAAGAAATCATCCTCGTTATTCGAGGTATTCGGTTCGGATTTGTCCTCATCGGCGCAGTACCCGGACGTGCCTCGAGAGCGAGTGCACTGGGTGGAAACGGACGAACAGTTGAACGTGTTGGTGGAGGAGATTCGAGCGGCGATGAAAAAGGAGGAGGAAAAGAAGGAAGACGACGACGACGGTACCGAGTATGAAAAGAATTCATTTCGCCGGCTTCCCGTCGTGCTCGGACTCGATTGCGAGTGGAAACCAGGGGATAACACGCCGGTGAGTTTGTTCCAAGTGGCCACGAGAGAGAACGTGTATTTGTTGGACGTGTTTGCGTTCATGATGGATACTGGCGGCGGAGGCGAAGAAAAAGGAACGGCGGAAGCGTTCGATGCGTTTCTGAAGCTGTTGTTTGAAAACGAAACGTTAATAAAGCTCGGTTTTGGATTTGATTACGATATTAAGCGGTTGAGGATGTCGTACGCGTCGTTAGAGGAGACGTTATCGATGGATAGGAGGAAGAAAGGGTGGATCGACGTTCGCGAGTTGGCGTACACGGCGGACGCGGTAAGTTCGCACAACAAGAGAAAGTATAAGCACCAAAAACGAGTCGGTTTGGCTGCGCTGACGAGGGACATATTGAAGTGTAACTTGGATAAAAAGTGCCAAGTGAGCGATTGGTCGCAGAGACCGTTGTCGGATCCGCAGCAAAGGTACGCGGCGACGGATGCGTATTCGTTGATTTCGATTTTAGACGTCGTCTTGTGTTCGAGAGGTCGGTGGAATAACGACGAGGAGATTTCCGACGGGTTACAGCTCGTGCAATACGGCGGCGGTGGAAACGGAGAAGCTGGAGGAATAGACGGTCGATTCGTCAAGCGCGTGTCGAAATCGAAAATGGAAAAAATGGAAAAGGCGGCGTTTTTGAAACGACAAAATAGCTCCTCGCTGAGAAACGCTCGAGAGACGGCGTTGCACGAAGCGAAGGCGGATTTGACGCGGTGCGTCACGGATTATTTAGGATTCGCGTGCGTAGGACGCAAAGGTGCGATCGAATTGCTCTCAGAGAACGGGTGTTCCGTGCGAATGCCAAAGAAAACAAAGAGTAAAGTGGACAACTGGGAAAACGCCGTCGCGCTCTTTTTAACCGTGGACGAGCCGAAGAAGACGCAGCCGGCGCAGTTTCGGCGAAGAGAGGATGATAACTTTTTGACGTTACGCCTGGAAAACGCGGAAAAGTTTTTCAGCGAAGACGCGGAGGCATACGCTCGAACGAAAGCGTGCAAAGCGAACGACGGCGGGAAATCTATCGTCCTCTTTGCGAAACGAGGAAGTAAAGGAAAATTTGTATTTTGCGGTCGATTAGAGAGCAACAGCAGCGATAGTAGTAGTGGTAGTAGCGATAGCGTGATAGCGAATAGTAGCGACGCGTTGGATTTGACTTTAGTCGACGGAGATCGCCTGAGTGAAACGCCGATGTTTTACCAAATCATCGGCTGTCATCTGTAAGTTTTAACGCGGTGTGTATAGTTACATCGTGTTGTGTAGTGAATTTAGACGTGTTGTGATGTTGATATATTTACTGTATTTGTACGTTTAAATGATGTGTGGGGATTAATACGCTAAGTTTCTCTCTCTCTCTCTCTCTCTACCTACCATAGAAAATTTAGTGCAACGGTCGCTTGTACTCCATCGCCGCGGTTTCTTGGATGTGTTCAACCGGTCTCTTGGCCAACGGACCGTGGTGCGACAAAACCTTTGCGTTTACCCCGTCCGGAAGCGCTCTCCCCGACGCCTTCCACTTCACGTAGTCGTCTCTCTTGAACTTCGTAAAGCCCCAGTTTGTACTCTGGACGATTTGCTGGCGTCCCGGGAACTTGAACTTGGCGCGACGCAACGCCTCCACCGCCTTCGTCGCGTGCACATCCTTCGTTCTAATCGACAACATGACTTGACCGATAGAAATTCTAGACGCCACCCCTTGCGGTTTACCGAAAGCCCCTCTCATGCCTTGCTGCAATCTATCAGCGCCGGCGCACGACAACATCTTGTTGATTCTCAAAATGTGAAACGGATGCAATCGAACTCTCAAGTGAAACGAATCCTTACCCGCGTTCTTAACCATGTACTTGTTCGCCGCAATACGACCGGCTTCCAAAGACTCGGAAGAGACTTGTTCCTTCTCGAAAGACACCAAGTGCACGCACGCCGGGAACGCGTCCACGGAGTACTTCTTCATGCCAGCATCGTAGATTCGGATTTTCGGGTCCGGAACGCCTCTGCAATACCTAGATTTCGGGTACGGTTTGTTCTTGATCACGCGGTAACAGCGCGCGGGACCTAATGTGTTTTGTCGTTTTGGTGTGCGTTTTGTTGGAGAAAGAGAGAGAGAGGTAAGTTTCAAATTTCGAGTTGAAAGAGGTCTTCCACAAGGAGGATCGTCTTTCGGTCTCCTAAAACTGCGCGTTTCGTAAACTCGTCGCGCGCTCCTCCCCGCGACGACGCGAAAGAAAGAAACGTAAACCGTTCAAAAAACACCGCCAGAAAAGAAATTCTGCGTGACATTTGAACGCGAAAAGAATCGTTCGCGTCGTCCGCTCAGACTCCTAATAAACCCATTTGTTTCGCGCGTCCGTTTTAGCCCTATCACATCCGAGACGTTTAAAGGGAGCGCGAGAAACGAGAGACCCGCCGAGACAGAGAGAAAAAACAAAGAAAAAAATCTCTCTCTATTACACACACATCAGAGAGTAGACCGCGCGTATATACGTCCTCCGAGAGGAAGAAAAAGAAAATGACAAAAGAATAGAAAAAAGAACGCACGTCTCGCCATGATTGACTTCTTTATTCGGTCGAATTAAGGTCGCGTCGTGCGAGAAGACTGAAGATTTCGAATGTTATTCGAGTGCTCTAAACTCGGCAAAAAACTTCAGAAGAGTCCAAAGACCCGAAAAAAACAAGAAAAAAACACCTGCGAAAAAAACGAGAAAAAAAAGGCAAAATTTCTGTTGGAAAAAAAGTTTCAAATCACGTGCACGAAAACAACACAAAATTAGTAATACGAATACTCACACTACGAATACTAAAGAATAATGGGCGCGAGCTTTGCAAAGATGGAAGCGCCTTTAGGAGCCGGGGGCGCTGATGATGGGTCGTCGCTCCTTCCACCGGCGGCGAGAGCGGGAATGACGGTACGTATAAAAAAAGAAGAGAGAGAGAGAGAGAGAATTGGATTTCTTTGATCATCATGAAAGCTCTGAAATCATCCACTCGCTTTGTTTTTATGCGTGTCTCGTTTTCTGCGTCGTTTTATTGTTCCACTTTTACTCGCTCTCCTCCGAGGAAGGCGTTTAATTCTTCGGAATGCTCCGGTTTTTCGATTTTGTCGCGATTGCCACGAGCAGATCTCGAGTGGAACTCTCGTCGCGTTTTTTTTATCGTCATCATCATCATCATCATCGCTCCTCTGCTGACGTTTTTTCTTTTCTCTCTCTCTCTCTCTCTCTTTATCACACAATCAAGGAACCGACGACGAGCGAGAACGGCAACAGCGAAACGAATAAAGAGACGAACAACAGAACGACGGACTTCGGGAACCTCCCGTTGCCGTGCAAATACGAAAACTTGCAGACGGAAATGCTCATGTCGCTCAAAGCGGATTTCTTTGAAGGCGCGAGATTTGATTACAACAAACAGCTGAACCAGAAGTTTTTTTTATCGCACGGGTTTTCGATGACGAACGCGGAAATTCCAGCCGCGAGTGGACACATCATTAAGATTCCATCGAGCTCGTACGAGTTTGGAGCGAACGTGGTGGATTCGAATTACATGTTGGTTGGGAGAGTGTTTACGGACGGGAGAGTGAGCGGACGAGTGAAGTACGACGCGACGGAAAATTTAAGTTTTCGTGTACAAACGAGTAAAGAGAGAGAGTATTCGCAGATAATGTTGGACGTAGACGCGAAAGGATTAGATTGGCAAGCGCAGATGAAGTGCGGGAGTGGGGAGTTTTATGGGGTGAATTACATTCAAAGCGTCACCGAGAGAGTGGCTTTGGGCGGGGAAGGGTTTTATTTGGGCGCGAATCAAGGAGGGAAGAGCGGCGTCGGGTTTGCGGCGAGGTATAACGACGACGACGTGATTGCGACCGCGCAAGTAGCAACGACTGGGATGTGCTCGTTGACGTATTGCCAAAAGGTTGGGGAAAAAGCGATGTTGGCGAGCGATTTCTCGTGGAATTGGAACCATCGACAGGCGAGCGGGTCAGTCGGGTACGATTACGTGTTGCGACAGTGCAGATTGAGAGGGTCGATTGATAATCAAGGCGTGGTGGGGATGTTTTTGGAAGAACGGCTGAGCATGGGGTTGAACTTAATTTTTAGCGCGCAAATTGATCACGCGTCGAAAAACCACAAGTTTGGGTACGGGATGACAGTTGGAGAATAGATATGTATCGTCGGCGTCGTCGTTGATGTTTAAAAATAGAAATTGTTGACGCGCGGAACGCCGCAAAAGAAAAGAAAAGAAAGGAAGAGAAACGAGACAGTCTTAAAACCAGAGAAAGACACAAAGAGAGAGAGAGAGAGAAAGAAAGAGGAAGCATGAGTAATAACCACCGAAAACACCATATATATTAATAAGAAGAGTAAAGTATTGTTATTATTGTCAGTGCTCTCGTTTCTTCGTGTTTTAGATCTCTTTCGTATCTTCTCTTTTGTATACATCGTTCGACTATGACTACTTAACTATAAAACGCGTATATAAATCTACTCGCTAATGATTCTGTTGTGGACGTTAGTTGCACACGCACCACATGGTATTTACAATCCGAATTTTCTGAGCGCTTTTTGGTATTCTTTCGAAAGACCTTGAACGATATCCCTCAGAGATTTTTTTTGCCCGGGTTCTTCTTTTGTCGGCGGCGAAGAGGTCTCCATAGGTAAAGATAGCGTCGATCCGTTGTATTGCATATCCGCAGATTCCATGTCCATCCGTCGAGAGTTCAAATTTGGTAACATTGACACTATTTCGGAAACCGTTATGGACGATCCCGCAAGTTTTTCGAGAGGATCTGTTTTCAAGACATCTTCGCTGACTTGGCCTTCCAAAGCCGCGCCGGCAAGCTGCCAGCGCTTCCTCGCCTCAAACACGGCTTTCTTAGCTTCCTCCGTCACCAACCCGAGAGATTGTCGGAAAACGACGTGTCCGGGTGAGCTTTGCGATCTACGAGCGACTTCTTGAGCGGACAATGTCGGTTTTGCGAACGAATCGGATTTCTTTAGCGTCACCACTTGCATCGGCGCAGGTGCCGCCGGTGGGGCGAGAATGCGCTGTTGAGACTTGGCGGCGGCGAGTGCACGCGCGTGCGACTGCTCAGCGGCGGCCGCAGCGGCAGCAGCCGCGGAGAGTTTTGGCGCACCGTCACTACCAGCAGCGTTTGACGTTGCAGGAACTGCTGCTTGTTCTCGGGCTACCTTTTGCATCACCTGTACTCTCGGTGGTTCCGGAATATACATCAAATCGCGCCACGCGTCGCATCCTTCCGTTCTTTCTTTCACCCATTTCACAATGAATCCGTTCTTTCGTGTCTTTTGCGTTGGCGTCTTTACCTTGTCGTCTTCATTTTCTTCCTCCTCCGGAAAAGGCAAGAGTTCGCCGGCAAACGCTTTGATAGAGTTCACGTACGCCACGAACGAGACATTTCGTCCGAGCGGCGGGAAAACCTCGTACGGTTTCTCTTTCATATTCGCAACGTTATTAGAGTAGTTCACCAGATACGACGACCCGTTGCCGTTATACCTGTACGCTTGTAAGAGTTGGTTGTCGCAGTGGGATTGCATGGTCGGACATCGTTTATCGAAAGGTTCTCGATCGACGCCGGATTTACCGAAAACGTTGTACGGTTTGAATGTTTCGCGGTTTTTCTTCTTTTGAAAGATCCCTCGTTTCATTTTTTCGTCATTTTCGTCGTCCGAGTTATCTCGAGAATAGTCGCCGCCACCTTCGGAAACCAATTCGCTTTGCTGCTTAGAGGAGTCTCCGCCCAGATCATCCAACGACGGGAACATAGAAGACATTTGAAACGTCCCGTTAAATCCTTTCTTCTTACTCAAACTTTCTATTATTTTCTCGTGCACTAAGCTGCGCATCTCTTTCAAGCCTTGTTGAGCGATTCCAAAGTACGGCGAGTTTGGACCGTTGTAATCCTGACAGTTTGTATACATCAATCGCAAATCCTCCTCAAACATCGACCAGGACGTGTAGTATTTCTTTTCCTTCAAGTTTGAGCGAATGGTCGATATATCCATCGGTCGATCGATTATTTGAAAGTATCCCGGCGCGATAGCTTCCGTAACCGGATTCAAGAAGATTTTCTGCTTGTCGAGTTTTTGCAACTGTTTTATAATTTCCTCCATCTGACCTTTCTTTGGCGGCGGCAAATCGCTTTCTTTCATTTCACCACTACCAACACCACCACCGCCGGCGCTTAAATTCTTACTCGATGGTATAGATGGAAACGGCAGTTGTTGGTTTACTCTTTGCGGTTGTTGTCCAGCAATATCCATGCCTATACCGCTACTCTTTGCGCCTTTCTTCTTCCCCATCTCCTGTTCTCTCTCGAGCCTGGCGAGCATCGCGGCCGGTTTCCCGCCGCCGCCGCCACCAAACGGCGACGGCATCAACGAACTCGGCGGATGATTGTTGTGTTGTTGATGCCCACTCCCACCACCACTCCCGAACAATATATCGTCCGCCAAATTTGACCCACCGCTCGGCGGCGAAGGAAAATTTATATCCCCGATGTCGTCGAATATGTTGAACGCGGACACCAATCCGCTCGCACCACCGACCGTCGACGGCGGCGTTTGCTCCCTCTCACTCCTCCTCCCGTTCGTATTACCACTTTTTTTCATCGTCCCTTTCTTCTGCGTTTTGTTGTTGTTCATATTATTCTTAGTGTTCTTCGTCCCCGGCGTGGTCGAGCGAGCGCTCGCCAAGCGACTCAACTCTAATCTATCGCTATCGTCTACGCTCCCGCTGATATTCCCGGGACTCGTCGTATTCGTCGTATTCGTCGTCGTCGGTCCATCCGACGGTAACATCCCCATCATCATCATCCCGCGAAGCTCTTTCCCTCGCGGCGAATTGTTGCTGCTGCCTTTCCAACGCCTCGATTTTCGCTTGCAATTGCTTCGCTTTCTTCTCCGCGTCGTCCTCGTCCTCGTCCTCGTCTGAATAATACTCGTTGTTCCTTCTCGGCTTTTTCGCTCCCATCCGCTCTTTCTCGTCCTCCTCCTCGTCCTCGTCGACATCGCGCTTCTTCTTCTTCGTCTTCACCTTCGACCCTGGATTGGATTCGTCGTTTCCGTCGTCGTCGTTTCCATCATCGTCTCTCGTCGTCGTCTTGCCGGACAAAACCGCCGCCGGGGGACCGCCGCCGCCGCCGCCGAGCTTAAACTTAAAGCTCAGCTTCGGGACGACGACTTTCTTCCTCTTTTCCTCCTCCTCCTCCTCCTCCATTTTGTCAAAAGAAAAGCGAAAGATAGTGAGCGCAAACAACGTACTCTTCTTCTTCTTGTGGTCTTTTTCTTCTTAAATTCTTCTTAAAATAAGGAAAATGTCGAGGGAAAAAAGGTTTACTTTGCGCTACCTTGTGGGGCGAGCGCTCCTTTTAAAAGAGTACTACGTTTTATTCGTATTCGAATTGTGCTAGCATTACTACGCGTTTACTACTACTTTTTCTTCTTCGATGCTTTCAACATCGCTTCTCTCTCTCGCACGATGGCGTTTTTCGGTTTGATGGATCTCTCCGCTTTCGACGTCGTCGTCGTCGTGAAGCCGGTTTTTTTTTCTCCTCCTCCTCCTAATCCTCCAGTTTGTCCTCCGAATTCTTGGTACGTGAGTCCTTGCGCGCCGGAGAGTTTGGCCAGGCTGCCACCGACCGTACGCGTGCGTCGCGCGGCGGCCAAGGCGGAAAGTTTTGCCTTCTTTTGTTTCATCAAGTTGCCTTCTAAATCGTCCTCGTCAACGTCGAGAACTTCTTCGCCGGCTTCGGCTTCGCCGGCGTTGAGCGTTTTCGCGAGTAAGTCCAACTGCGTGGCTTTCGTCGAGTACATGAGTTGCACTTTATCGTTTTCGCCGATTAAATCTGGGACGATTTTAAACGCGTAGCCTTGCTGAATGAGAAACTGTTGACGCTTGGTGGAAAAGTACATTTCGGACGTGTCTCTGGAAACGAGCGAGTAGAAGAAGGCGTTGTGATCGTCGATGTCGTTCTTCTTACCAACTGTGGCCGCTTTAGGGCGCAAAATGCGCCCGAGACGTTGCGCTTCTTGTCGTCGGGATCCAGCGTGGGAGGATATTTGAATGATGACGTTCGCTTCGGGAATATCGATGGAGTTATCGCCAACTTTGGAGAGGAAGATGGTGTTGATCTCGTTGGAGTATTTGAAGGCGTGCAAAACGCGCGTGCGTTCGGCGTGACTGGTGTCGCCGTAAATGAGCGGTCGTTTCAATGCGGTGGCGTATTCGCGCAAGGCGAAGATGTTATCGGAGAACACGATCACTTTATCTTTCCTGAAGTTTTCGTGGTACGTCATCAAGTATTGACACGCCATGAACTTGTTCGGGTTCATGCAGTATAACACTTGTTTTTTCATCGAGAACTTCGGGTCGAGGTACTTGGCGAAGAATTCTGGGGTCATCTCGCACCACACCTCGACGCATTGCACGTTTGCGATGTGCCCATCGCGTTGTAAATCGAGCCAATTCGCCTCGTATAACTTTGGGCCGATTAGAAAATTAAGATGTTCGACTTTATCGTCCTCGCGAACCAACGTCGCGGTGAGGCCAAGTTTACAGTGCGCTTTTGTGATGCCGATAACTTTTCGAAACATCGCCGCAGGGACAACGTGGACTTCGTCCAGGAGCATCGTCCCCCACTCGCGACCACGTATCGCGTTGAGAATCTTTTCCGAAGCTTCTGAACGTTTCCCACCCGCAGAAATCATGTTGTACGTGGTCACGCACACGCACGGACAATTGTTCGGAGGGAACGTCTCCTTGTTTTGACTCGTAAATCGAACAATCTCGCGATCGGTTAAATTCGTCCACAATTTGAACTGCCCCGCCCACTGATCGACACTCACCGACGAAGTGCACAAACACAAGCACGATTTCCCCACGCGAACGGCTGCGGCTATACCGGTTAGTGATTTACCGGCACCGCACGGTAAAACGATGATGCCACTTCTCGCGCGACCGTTGCCGAACATTTTCGAAAGCGACTTCTCCTGGTACGGACGAATTTTCGTCATCGGTTTCAAGCGCACGTTTAAGTTTGGATTCACCGTATCGTTGGTAAAATCGTACTCTTCTAAAGCTGGGAATCCTAGATTTCCAGGGAGACACCGCTGTTTCACTTTTTCTACGTCTAACGGTTTGATTTCAAACGAGTGGATCGACCGCGACGGATCGTATTCTGGTTTATTCATCTGCTCCTCGGCGTCGTTCCTTTCTTTCTCCTTCGCAACCTTCTCGTCTCCTTCTTGTTCTAGTTCTTGTTGTTGTTTCTCGGTCTGTGCGATGGCATCCGTTAACTTTTCCGCGCCAACTTCTTTCAAACCAAACGACGTCTCAAACATGCCGCTCATCCCTTTGCTCGCCCCGCTTTTGCCGGCGTTTGGATGGACCACCCTCGCGCTCCTCACCACCTCGTCTTGCAACAACTTCTCCAAAATCTTCGCATCCGGTGATTCCAAGAAAAACTTGTTCCTCTTCAAAACCAACTTTACTTTCCCGTAATTTTTCGTACACGCCGCGATGAAGTGTTTCACCTCCTCGCTTAAATTCGTCTTGGACAATCGATCTAAAACTTCCGCGATTTTCTCCGTCGTCAACCCAATACTCACCGCCGCGTACAGCGAGTGTGGCGTCAACACGTACTCGTGTATGTGTTCCGGTCGACACACCGGTTCCGCGACCGCGATTAAGAAATCGTACGCCGCTTTATACAGAGGACTAAACGACTCTAAAAATATCCTACCGTCGGAACACACCCACAACGGCCGATTCGGATGGTCCACTTTCAAACTCAAATCGCTAAAATCGTTCTCGCCGAACCCGGTGCCGCCTTCCCAGAGCGAGTTGGTCGCCTTTTCGTCCTCGCTCTCCGACTCCTCGTCCTCGTCTGAATCGTCCTCGTCTGAATCTTCTTCGTCTTCCTCTTTGGCGGCGACAGCCGCGCTCTTCCTCTTCTTGCCGGTTTTCTTGCTCGTCTTCGCTTTTTTCTTTCTCACCTTCCCCACGTCGTACTCCTTATCCTCGTCCTCCTTTTCCTCCTCTCTCTTTAACCTCTCCGCGAACGAGGTTTTCTTCATCGTAAACGTCAACATTTTATGCTTCTTCTTCTTCTTCTTTTGCTTAATTTCCTCCTCTTGTTGTTGAAAGTCATCCTCCTCACCTTCATCTTCGTCCTCATCTTCTTCTTCAAACGAGGACGACGACGAAGGACTGCTAATCGGCAAAACGTCTTCCTCCTTCTTCTTCTTCTTAAAAAAAGTCACCTTCAGCGAGCCAGTCTGCGTCGAAATCGTCGGCGTCTGCTTCTTCCCGCGTTCTTCGTGCATCGCTTCCTTCGATTCCAATTTTACTTTTTTCATCTCTCTTTCTCTCTCTCTCTCGGAAAGTTCCTCCCAAAACAGACAGCAGGATGCCACCACAACAACGCGCCAACAACCAGAGCCAACGACCGAGAGAGAGAGAGAGAGAGAGAGAGAGAGAGAGAGAGAGAGAGACGAGAGAGAGAGGAGCAGAGCAGCAACAGAACAGAGAATGTGGAGAATGTGTGGAAAAGTAAAAACTTTCCCGAGAGAGAGAGAAGAAATTTTTGTTTAGGGTTTGCCATCTATTAGGGTTTAGAAATTCAAAAAAGAGAACGAAAGGCAAAAGTTAGCTCCATAAAAGACGGCGCAGAGAGACACACTG
>Ga0114997_10002687_pt1 | contig 14241 bp, 16 predicted proteins | sample ArcticOcean_MG_C_2_FD_87045 | JGI IMG/M metagenome (GOLD analysis project Ga0114997, IMG submission 87045) | Marine microbial communities from western Arctic Ocean - ArcticOcean_MG_CB4_136 | ecosystem: Environmental > Aquatic > Marine > Oceanic | place: Arctic Ocean: Canada Basin | collected... | reverse complement strand
TTTTTTTGGAATTTTTTTAAATTCAGATTGAATTTGAGGTTTTAACTCTCTTGAAATTTGAGCTGTACTCCAACCACAAATTTTAACAAATATATTTGGACCTACTGTTGAACCAACACACATATGAGTATTGTCACAATTTGAAACCCAATATCGCATACACTCGCTCACAGCATCAACAAGTGTTTGGCTTCCAGAGTAAACAGGTACTACTTCGGCACCATTTTTTTTCATTTCATCAACATTTGGTTTTTGCCTCTTAATGTCTTTTACACCCATAAAAATTTTACACTTAAGACCAAATTTCTTAGCTGCCATACTTAACATTTTACCAGCATATCCAGCGCCAGTATCACCTACGATATATTTTTTACCTGCTTTTTTAGCAATAAGACAATGAACCGTCGCATTATATATTTTATGAGCACCTCCATTCGCCTCAGACACCATTTTAGCATATATTTGAGCCCCACCAAGATGGCTAGAAAGATTTTGAAGTTTTATAAATGAAGTTGGTGATCCTATGTAGTTTTTAAAGTAGTAGTCTCTTTCTTTGAGAAATTTTTTTTCATATCTAAGTTTTTCAAAGAGAGTAGTTAAATCTTCAACAGGTTTTTTTAAAGTCTCTGGAATAAAATTACCACCAAACTTACTTCCCCAAAAACCACTTTTATTGTGTTGATCAATTAAGGGAATTTTTTTTTTAAGTTTCATTATTAATTTCTTTAATTTTTTTTAAAAAAATATTTATTTTTAAAATATCTTTTATTCCAGAAGTTTCTAGACCTCCAGAAATATCTATAATGTCTGCTATTTTTTTGTAATTTTCAAGGTTATCTTCTATCTGGATATTTCCTGCTAACATTAATTCTTTATTTATTTTAAGATTTTTAATTAACTGGTGATCAAAAGATATGCTTTTTTCATAACCCTTACTGTCGAATAACACTATGTCAGCACACTCATTGTAATCCATATATTTTACAACATCATTTTGATCTTTGACTGTTATAGCAACTATAATTTTTTTATTATATTTTTCTATAATAAATTTTATCTCATTTGGAGTACAATTGTAAATTTGATAATAATCAAAAGGTAAATCTTTTATTTCTTCAAGAATATTTTCATCTGGTTGAACTAATACAGCAACATATTTTGAATTATTTTTATCTATTTTTAAAAGTTTTTTAAGCTGACTGTGTTCAACAAATCTTTTAGATTTTGGGTAGTTAATAATAAAGCCAATATATTGAGGAGGATTAGAGTGCTCTACTAAATATTTTAATGTTTCAGAATCTGAGATACCACAAATTTTTGACTTCATCTAATCTATTGATGAGAGGATATTTTTTATATTTTCCTTGGGGTTTCCTTTGGTAATAGGTCTACCAATTATTAAGCAATCACTACCTTCTTTAACTGCTTCATTAGCACTCATAGTTCTTTTTTGATCATCTTTTACATCACCCATTCTAATTCCTGGAGTAAAGCATTTAAGGTTTGGTGCAATTTTTTTAACCATTTTTATCTCCAGTGGGCTACAGATAACACCGTGAAGCCTAGCTTCTACTGCAATCTTAATCAACCTTTTTACCTGATCTTCAACTTTGTCATTAAAACCTAAGCTTTCTAAATCTTCATCTGAAAAACTTGTTAAAACAGAAACACCTAATAAATTTAAATTAATTTCTTGTGCCACATGATTCGCAGCTTTAAGAGAGTCTAATCCATTAAGTAAATGAACTGTTGCATAACTAACATTTAAATTTTTAAGTGATTTTATTGATTCGACTAATGTGTTTTTAATATCAAAAAATTTTCCATCATAAAAAATAGGTTTTTTAAACTTTGAAAGTTCTCTTATTTCTTCAGGACTTCTTTGAGTAATATATTGTAATCCAATTTTAATTCCTGAAATATCTCTATGTACTAATTCCAATAAATCTAACATTTCTTTTTGAGTCGATACATCACAGGCTACGAAGATATTTTTATTCGTCATTGTTTAATTTTTTAAACATTTCCTTTGCCATTTTAAAGTGAATTGTTTTCTTTTCTGGGGTGTTTACTTTTTCACCAGTTTTGGGGTTCCTAGATATTCTAGCTTTTTGAATATTTGTTGAAAACATGCCAAAACCTCTTAATTCAACACGATCTCCACGCTTGAGAGCTTGTTTAATTTCACTTAGAATAACGGACACAATTTTCTCAAGATCTTTTTTGAGAAAGTTAGGATATGATTTTTTGAGTTGGTTTAGAAGCTTTGATTTTACAATAGCCAATTTTTATTCTTCTTCTTTTTTCTTTTTCTCTAAATCATCAGATAGTGACGAGAAAGGTAAGTTTTTACCACTAGCCTCAGATCCGTAAGTATCTAATGCTAATTTTCTTTGAATTTCTTCAAGTAATTTAATACTTAATGTAACTTTTCTTTTATCTATATCTAGCTCTTGAATGGCACAGTCGATTCTCTCTCCACCCGTAAACCTGGCAGGTCTAGCATCAGCTGCATTAACAGCTATCGCAGATTTTTTGATAATAAAGTCCATTTCACAACCCTCAGGCCTAACAACAAGACCTTTGTTGTCTGTTGAAATAATTTTAACAGTAATAGCCTGTTTAACTTTTTTATCATCAAACCAGCTAAAAGGGTCTGGTTGAGTTTGGCGTAAGCCAACTCTAACTTTTTGTTCAGTAGCTTTAACCTCTAACACTTTAACCTTTAACTTGTCACCAATTTTGTGTTTAGCCAGCTCTTCTTCTGCATTTGTAAGATAAGTAAGATCATTACAGTGTAAGAATGCATCAATATCCAAACCATCAATTTTTAAAAAAATAGAGTATTCATTTTTACTAGCAACTTCACCTTCAACTTCAGAACCGACAGGGTATTTGCTCCCAAAGGTTTCAAAGGGATTTTCAGTTGTTAGACGATGTGAAATAGCTACTCTTCTTTTTTCTTTATCAATTTCAGTAATAACACAATCAATTTCATCACCAATACTAAACATTTTTTTTGCAGATATATTTTTTTTAGTCCAACTTAACTCACTTGAGTGAAGTAAAGTTGATAATCCATTTTCAAGTTCACAAAATGCACCGAAGTCCATTAATTTAACAACCTTAACTTTGTATATTTTATTTAGTTTATAATTTTTAATATTTTCAAAAGGGTCTGGTGAAAGTTGTTTAACAGAGCAACCAACTTGTAGTTTTTCTTTATCAACTGTAATGACTAATAAATCATGCTTTTCACCAATTGTAAAAACCTCATCAGGATGGTTAACTCTTGAATAAGAAATCTCTTGAAGGTGTACTAAAACATCAAGCTCGCCATTGACGCTAAAGAAACAACCAAAAGAACTATAACCTTTTACTTCAGCTCCTTTAATCACATCACCAACTTTAAACTTTTCAATAATCTTAATTTTGTCCTCTTTTTTAAAAGATGAAATTATCTCTCTTCTAGAAACGCAAGCATTTCCTCTAACTTTATCTAACTTGATAAGAGCAAATTTTTGTGGTTCATTCATTAAATGACTAATATCTTTTAAAGGTTTATCTGAAATTTGTGATCCCGGTAAAAACATTAAGGATCCAGTTTCAATGTGTTCTACAATACATCCACCCTTAACACGTCCCGTAATTTTACCCATGATAGGTTCATTTTTTTCATAAGCTTCAACCAGTTTATCCCATCCTTGAATTTTTTGTGCTTTAGAAGCTGATACTAAAACTTCGCCCTTTTTATCTTCCAGTCTTTCAAGAAGAACTGAAATTTTTTCACCTATTTTTGCTTTATCAAGCATGCCCATACTTTTTAATTCATTGATATCTAAGATAGGTTCAGATTTTAATCCTGGTACCTCAAGAAATACAAAGTTGTCTGTTACTTTATTTACCACACCAGTAATAATTTTCCCTTCCTCAAGGTTTGCTGTCTTTGTAAACTGGGAGTTTAATAGTTGTTCGAATTCTTTTGAAGCAGGGGTGTCTAGGTTATTGTATATTTCCATTAAGTATTAGTTTTTTTATCTATTATTTGTTTTATTTTTAAAAAGCATGATCTTTTAGATTCATTTTCAGAAGATATCAAGTATTGATCCTTTGTTCTTTTTAAAGGTGAAACTTTTCTTTTATAGTCACTTTTATCACGTTTTTTGATGCTTTTTAGTACTTCATTGAGTGATATTTTTTTGTTTAATCCTTTTAGCTCCTTATATCTTCTAAGTGCTCTAGTTTTAGCACTTGCAGTGATAAAAAATTTAAAGTCAGCTTCTGGCATGATATTGTAAGTTATATCTCTTCCATCAATGACAGACCCTTTATATTTTTTTGGTGGGTTGTAAGCACACTCTATTTGAAAGTTGTGAGCTAGTTTTCTAATTTTGATATCTTTTGCGATTACTGAAGCCATACTTCCAATGTCATCAGATAGAAGCTTTTTGCTTTGTAAGTTAGACATTTTTAAAGTCTTCATCTTTTTTGAAACAAAAGTGTAGTTAAATTTTGTTGGGTTTTTTATTTTAAAATAAGCAAGAAGACGATAAATTTTTCCAGAATCAAGATACAAAAGATTATAATGTTTTGAGATTAATTTTGCTTGTGTACCAGCTCCTGCTGCGGCAGGCGAGTCAATTGCTACTTGTAAACATTTTTTTTTGTATTTTTTCATTTGGGCTTACTTATTGTTTATTGTTTTAATTATTTTTAAAAATGATGGAAAAGAAGTATTTATAGAATCTTTATCATAAATTTTCCATTTTCCACCACAAGTTAAAGCAGCAATTGTGCTCATCATGAAAACTCTATGATCTTTTAGATAATTTTTAATTGTAATTGATTTTGTAATTTTTAAATTAGGTTGACCATGAATCTTAATGGAATCTTTTGTTAGTTCTGTTTTAACACCCATCATATTCAAAATTTTAGATCCAAAGTTTAATCTTGGGCTCTCTTTTTGATTTAACTCAGATACATCTTTGAAATAAGAAACTCCTTTTGCTCTTGCAGCAACTAAAAAAATAACCAAAAATTCATCTATGGCACTACTATTTAATCCTTGTGGGCAATTTATGGCTTTAAGATTTTGAGAACTTTCTATCAAAATATTAGATATTTTTTCACCCCTATAATTTCTTATATTTTTTAGTGATATTTTAGCGCCCATCTTTTTTAAAATAGTAATTACCCCTGTTCTTGAAGGATTGATATTTACATTTTTAATTAAAAGCTTTGAATTATTTGAAAGAATTGTAAGCACCATAAAAAATGCACTTGAGCTTATGTCCCCAGGAATTTGATAATTAAAGGCTTTAATTTTTTTTGGTTGTTTAATATCTATAAAATCATATTTTTTAGTTTTTTTTATTTTAATAGGTATTTTTAAATACTTAAAAAGTAATTCAGAATGATTTCTTGATTTTTTTGCTTTAATTGATGTTGTTCCTGATGCATTAAGTGCAGCAAACATCACACTACTTTTACACTGGGCTGAACCTTTATTTTCTAGATATTTTATACCTTTTGCAGACTGTGAACCAATAATTGATAAGGGCAATCTATTTTTTGTTTTATAGTAAAACTTAGCACCAAACCTTTCCAGAGGTGAGGTTACTCTTGAAAAATCTCTTTTAGATAAACTTTTATCACCAGTTAATTTTATCGTTTGGGGTGATTTAATTAACAGACCTAGTATCAACCTTCCTAATGTTCCTGAGTTTTGAGCGTTTATTGTTAAATTTTTTTTATATGCGTAGCCGTTAATTCCATTTCCTATCACCTCACAATGATTCTTGTGCAGTGTAACTTTAATTCCTAGTTTTTTTAAGGCATTCAGTGCTGCAAGCACATCTTCAGACATTAAGAGATTGTAGGCTTTTGATTTTCCTATTGCTTGAGAAGCCAAAAGAATCCACCTGATGCTTAGACTTTTATCTCCACTAACTTGTATTTGTTTATTAAATTCCTTAATTTTATTTTTAATGATTAGTACTTTACGCATTTGTTAATTAAACTTAAAGGAGTTCCCGAAGTACGCATTTTTTGCATCAACATTATTTATCAAATGACGAGGCGTTCCTTGAGCTACAATTTTACTATTTGATAAAATTATAGCTATGTCCACACAAGATAACAAATCCCTTGCTTGGTGGTCACAGATGCAAATAGTTATGTTGCTTTCTGTTTGTAAGTTAATAATAATTTCTTGAAGCATCTTAATTGTAAGTACATCTAATGCTGCAAAGCATTCGTCAAGTAAAAGCACTTTTGGCTCACTCAATAAAGCTAGAGCAATAACTAATTTTTTTTTTTGCCCACCAGATAAAAATTTTGCTTTGATCTCTCGAATAGCATCCATTTCAAACTTAGCAATTAATTGGTTTATCTTATGGTTAATCAAATTTTTGTCCTTGACCACTATTTCTGCTATTGCCTTTAAATTTTCTGATAAAGTGAGATCGCTAAAATAACCTCCATATTGAGGGACATAGCCAATCTTAAATTTTGTTGTCCTTAAATATATTGGATAATCTATCACATCAATACCATTAAATTTAATCTTTCCATAGTCTGGTTTAATTAATCCAGTTATTAAATTAAAAATTGTTGATTTTCCAACTCCATTAGGACCTAACATTCCTAAAATTTCCCCATGATTAATCTTAAAACTTACATTGTCTAAAATTTGATTATTACCAAATGATACAGATATGTTTTCTAAAGAAATTAAAGGCCGGGCTTTTTTTAATGATTTTATCTTAAATTTCTTAATTAATGCCATAATTATTTTTTTTCATTAATTAGAACTTTTTTAGTTTTATTGTCCATAAAAATTTTAGTGTCTCTAGTAATGAGGTTTATTTCAACTCTATCCGCAGACAAATTTATGCTATCTCCAGAATAAATAACATTACCAGATATGACCCCAAGATTATTTAAAAAAGAAAATTCTAAATATTCCCCAGTTATTTTGTAATCAGAATAAGTAATTATTACATTTGTTGAAAAAATAGTATCATAATTTTCTGAATTATATTTGCCAAAATCAGAAGTAATTTTGACCATATCAGTATAATCTTGTGTATACATATAGGCTATACTATTTTCTAAAAACATTATATCTTGGTCCAGTAAATCAATCTTTGCTCTTTTTGCTGTTATTTGGTATTTGTTTCCCCCAGAGTCTAGAGAAGTGTAGTCAATATCTTCAATATAATTTGCTGTGTTATTTTCAACAACTTCAACTTTTTGATTAATCGTATTTTTTTCTAAATTTTTAGGACTTTTATTAAAATACTCAAGATAGAACCACACAGAAATTAGAATTATTAAAAAAAAAATAAAAATTTGAAGTAATTTCTTTTTATTCATTTAAAGAATATTTGACTGTAATATGCTGTGTATATGTAAAATTCCGATTGTTCTCTTATTATTCTTTTTATTATGTACACATAAGGAAGTAATCTTTTTAGTATTCATTACAGATAAAGCTTTTTCTGCAAGCATATCCTGATCAATACTAATGGGACTAGACGTCATTACTCTTTTTACTGTTAAGTCTTGTAAATTATTATCCGTCTCATTAAATCTTCTGATTTGACCATCTGTAATAATACCTGTTGTAATTTTTTTATTATTTTGAACAATTAAAGTTCCAAGTTTTTTTCTTGTTATGATTTGTAAGGCTTTTTTCATTTTTAAACTTTCATTGACAAAAGGAATTTTATTTCCGGTGATCATTAAGTCTTCAACAGTTCTTAGTTTAGTTCCAAGATTTCCTGATGGGTGAAATTTTTTAAAATCTTTTTTACTTATCTTTTTTTTGTTCAATGCTGATATAGCTAAAGCATCACCAATACTTAACTGATTAATTGTACTGGATGTTGGTACAATTCCAAGGCCAGCCTCAGTGACCTCTGGTATAAGAAGCTTAATATCTGATGCCTTATATAATATTGATTTTTTTTTTGACATTATGCCAATCAGAGTAATTCTATTTCGGTTTGCATACTTGATGATATTTTTTAATTCCTCTGTTGAGCCTGAATAACTTATTAGAATCAAAATATCTTTTTTTGAAATACTACCAAGGTCTCCATGAGAGCAGTCATTTGCAGATAAAGAAAATGAAGGTGTTCCAACAGAGGATAATGTTGCCGAAATTTTAGCAGCAATTAAACCACTTTTTCCAACACCACATAAAATAACCTTAGATTGACATTTTACAATTGCTTCAACAGCATCATTAAAAGAATTATTAATTGAATTTTTTAATTTTTTTAAGGCTATTATTTCTAAATCGATTACGTCTTTTGCAATTTTTTTATAATTTTTTTTTTTCATTTAATGAGACCATATATCATCTTTAAATAAAGCTAAATCAAGGTCAACTCTGGTCTTTAAAAACTTTAAACAATCCTTGTATAAATCAACCCGTTTTTCTCTTATAAGAATTTTATTTAACTCTTCATGAATTTTATGTAAATAAATTACATCATTAGCACAATATTTGAGTTGAGCTGGTGATAATTCACCTCCAAAATCAGAACTTTGAAATTGTTTGCTCACGTCAATATTAATGAATTCCTTAATTAGAGTTTTAAGAGAATGGCTATCAGAATAAGATCTGGCTAATTTTGATGCAATCTTAGTATCCAGAATGTTATTAGTTTCTGTCTTTAAATAGTATTTTATGTGAGCCATGTCAGCCCTTCCGTAATGAAATATTTTTGTAATCGAGTTATCTAAAAGAACTTTTTTTAAATTTGGAGCGTTATAATTTGACCTGTCCAACTGGATAATATGTGCATCTGAATTGCCGCATGATATTTGAATAAGGCATAAAGGGTCACGCTTAACATTGAGCCCCATAAACTCTCCATCAACTGCTATAATATTGCCTAAATCTGAATCTTCTGGTAGATCACCTTTGTGAAGTTTAATATCAATATTCATTTTTAATTATATATATATGAAAGCAAACAATTGTCTAATTTTTGGCGGTAGTGGTCAAATAGGTCGTCATTTAATCAGAAAGCTCACTAAAAATAATTACAAAGTTACTGTAGTCACCAGAAATCTTCACCAAAAAGGGTATGTGATCAAAACACAAGCTAATGCTGGTTATATAGATATTGTAGAAGCTAATATTTTTGATGAGACAAAGATTAGAAAACTTTTTGCTAAAACCGATATTTGTATCAACTTAATTGGCATTTTGTATGAAAATAGAAAAGGAAATACTTTTAAAAATATTCACTCTATTTTTCCATCTATTTTGTCTAAACTTTGTAAAGAATATAAGGTTCAGCAGTTTATTCATTTGTCGGCACTAGGTATTAACAGTGCTATAGATTCGGAGTATGCAAAAAGCAAGTTAGAAGGTGAAGCTAGTATTCAAAAAAATTTCCCTTTAGCTACAATATTAAGACCGTCAGTAGTTTTTTCTGTAGATGATAATTTTACTACAAATTTTATGACCTTGTTAAGTAGACTTCCATTCTTCCCACTTTACTACAATGGAGATACTAAATTTACACCAATTCACTGTTCTGATTTAACAGATATTATTTATCACACCATTTCTAAAAATATATATTCTAAAATTATTGAGTGTGTAGGTCCTGAGGTTATTTCTTTAAAAGAAATTTTAAAAAGATTATTAAAGTTAATTAGTAAGAATAGATTGTTAATTCCACTTCCATTTTTTGCTGCAAATATTTCTGCGAAACTATTTCAATTATTTCCCAAACCATTATTGACAGTAGATCAGCTTATTCTTTTAAAATATGACAATATTTCTTCAAATAAATATCAAACTAATTTTGATATAGGCGTTCCAAGCACAAGAATGTTTGACCAAGAAGTTGAAAAGTATTGCTACATGTGGAGAGAGGGTGGTCAATTTTCTTCAAAAAAGTACAATACTGACAATTCTTAATAGGATTTTTTAAACTAAGATTGTATAATTTATTTTATGTTAGTTAATATTATTTATATTTTAATATTCTTAATTTTTTCATTTCAATTGTATCTAATTATTAAGTCTATATTTAGTAGGGGTATTAGTGGAAAAAATAGAAATAAATGACAATAGTCTTATAATAAGCTTTTATTAAGCAGTGTTAATTTTTTTTCCTACATACTGGGGTACTTCTTCCTCTTTATCAGTAGTAGGCTCTTCTTTTCGTCCTTTCGGCTGATAAGCGTATAGCAAATGAAGTTTGCAGTATGAAAAATCTTTTAAAGAAGATCTTCCACAAAAATAAAATGAAGATTCTTCTGGATGTCCAATAGGCCACTTACAAGAACTGTCATCTAGTTCTTCTAATTTTTTAGGATTTTCTGGCTCAAAATCTTTTTCAATAAGTAATGATTTAAACTTACTTTTTCTTCCCTGTCTTTGTTTTGAATTATTTTGATCTGGGCTGCTGTCAAAATTTTGACTTGATGACACACTTCTCGTTTTATTTTTTGATGACAGGTTTAGTCTATGGGCTTTACCAATAACTGCATTTCTAGTAATGCCACCGATTATTTCAGCAATTTGACTTGCTGTACTTCCTTTACCCCAAAGCTCTTTTAACTTTTCAACTTTTTCTTCATTCCAGCTCATAATCTATATTTAGTATGTTAATTACATTTAATAACTATATACAGTTCACACGAGATTAAAAAAAACACAATAGATATTTTTGTTTTGTGCACAAATTTTTCAAAATTTATATATGATTACTTATGGTTGAATTAAAGAAAAAATATCAAATTGGAGTAAGAAAATTTGGTTTTATAAATTGGATTGGTTTTAAAAGCTTGTGGCTTAAAGAATGCAATAGGTTTATGGCAGTTTGGCAACAAACATTACTATCTCCACTTGTATCAAGCTTATTATTTTTATCAGTTTTGTCTTTAGCCTTAGGAAATAATAGGGGTGACGTTCTTGGTTATTCTTTTATAAGTTTTTTAGCACCAGGTTTGATTGCAATGAGTATTCTAACTCAATCATTTAGTCATTCAGTATCTTCATTAATGATAGGAAAAATTCAAGGAAATATTGTTGATATGCTTTACGCTCCCTTATCGGCATTAGAGGTTTCAATGGCAATAATATTAGCAGCTCTAACAAGAAGTTTTTTAATTGCTATAATTTCAATAGGTGTTTTCTCTTTAATAGTTGAGATGCCAATAAGCAATATTTTATTTATTTTAATTTTTGGTTTTTTGAGTGCTTTTATATTGGGGAGCTTAGGTTTTATCACTGGTCTCTGGGCTGAAAAATTTGACCATACAGCAACAGTAACTAACTTTGTTATTACTCCATTAAGTTTTTTATCTGGTGTATTTTATTCTATAGATAAGCTTCCTAAATTTTTTCAAATTATAAGTCACATCAACCCATTCTTTTACATGATTGATGGATTTAGATATGGTTTTTTAGGAAAATCAGATGGGTCAATAAGCATAGGGTTAGTTTATTTAACAATATTAAGTATTATAATGTGGTATGTGGCTTTTTATCTTTATAAAAAAGGTTATAAGATTAAATCTTAGCTCATGAGCGCTTTAGCAAAAAATTATAATAGAAGAAAAATTTCGTTTAAATATGGAAAGGGCAGCTTTCTATACTCAACTAATGGAAAAAAGTATTTAGATTTTGTTCAAGGAATAGCAGTTAATTCTTTAGGACATGCTAACCCATATTTAATAAAAGCAATTAATAAACAATCAAAAAAACTTTGGCATGTGTCTAATGCATTTATAATTCCAGAGGGTGAAAAATTAGCCACAAGATTAGCTAAAAAAACTTTTGCTGATTTTGTTATTTTTCAGAATAGTGGAGCAGAAGCAACAGAAGCAGCCATTAAAGTTGCCAGAAGATATTTCTATTCAATAGGAGAACCAAAAAAGAATAGAATTCTTTGTGTTAAAAACTCATTTCATGGAAGAACATTAGCCACAATTTATGCCAGTGGATCAAAAAAAATGACAGAAGGTTTTGGACCAAAGGTTAATGGATTTGACCACTTTAAATTTGGAGACCATAAGTCATTAAAAAAATCTATAACAAATAGAACAGCTGCAATTATGGTTGAAACTATTATGGGAGAGGGTGGAATTAAGGTTATTCCAGATTGGTGTCTAAAAGGGCTAAGAAAAATCTGCAATGAAAAAAAAATTTTATTAATTTTGGATGAAGTTCAATGTGGAATAGGTAGATCTGGAAATTTTTTTGCCTTTGAAAGCTCAAAAATTAAACCTGATATTGTACCAATAGCAAAAGGTATAGGAGGAGGTTTTCCACTTGGAGCAGTTTTAATGAATAAAAAAGTAGCATCTGGAATGACAGCAGGCACCCATGGTTCAACATTTGGTGGAAATCCACTAGCAATGTCAGTTGGAAATTCAGTTTTAGATCAAATATTTAAAAAAGGATTTCTTACTAAAGTTAAAAAGGTGTCAAAATATTTTCACTCTGAATTGAATAAATTAAAAAATGAGTTCCCAAAGGTAATTAAAGAAGTGAGAGGTGTTGGTTTGTTGATTGGTTTACAACTGCACAATGATCAATCAAAATTTATTCAAAAGTTAATAGATAATAAATTATTGACAATTAGAGCTGCCGAAAATGTTATAAGAATATTGCCACCACTTAATGTTAAAAAACAAGAAATAGACCTATCTATAAAGATAATTAGAAAAATTTGTTTAATGCAAGAATAAAGATGAATCATTTTATCACACTTAAAGACATACCTGCGACAGACCTTAGAAAAATTATAACTGATGCAAAAAATAGAAAAGATAAAAGAAAAAAATTTAGCACCCTTGAAGTTGATAAAGATGAACCTTTGAAGGGAAAATTACTTATTCAAATGTTTGAAAAATCAAGCCTCAGAACAAGACTAAGCTTTTACCTTGGAATAAAACAATTGGGAGGTGGAACCATAACACTTAGAGCAAATGAACTACACCTTGGAAAAGGAGGAGAGAGTGTGGCTGATACAGCAAGAATCTTATCGACTTATGGTGATGGTTTTATGCTGAGAACTGATAGTGATAAAAAAATAGAGGAATTTAGTAAATATTTAACAATACCTGTTATTAATGGCTTAAGTCCATCATCACACCCAACACAAGTTTTATCAGATATTTTTACTGTTGAAGAAATTAAAAAAAAAAATATTTCAAAATTAAATATCTGTTGGATTGGAGATTCAAATAATGTTCTTAATAGTTTAATTGCAGCGTCGGTTAAGTTTTCTTTTAAATTAAGTATTGGTTGTCCTAAAAATTATGAACCAAAAAAATTTGTGCTTGATTGGGTAAAAAAAAATAAAGGAAAAATTAATATTTATAATAACGCAAAAAGAGCTGCCATGAATGCTGATGTTATTTTTTCAGATAAAGTTATTTCTTTAAATGATAAAGTTAATAAAATTAAAAAAATTAAAGACTTCAAGAATTTTGAAATTAATTCTAAAACAATGGGTTTTGCAAAAAAAGATGCAACTTTTTTACACTGCTTACCAAGAGGCAGAGAAGTCTCAAGCGAAGTTTTTTTAGGTAAAAATTCAAAAGTATGGCTACAGGCACTTAATAGAGTGCATGTTCAAAAAAGTATCTTGTTGTATTGTTTTGGTAAATTAAGGTAGCAGCTTAGGGTTATCACTGCTTTGATTTAAATATTTAATTATAGAAGCTCTATCTTTCTCTTTTCTTAAACCAGCATAAGACATTTTAGTTCCTTTTAAGTAAGAAGCAGGTTTTTGTAAGAATCCATTTAATTCCTCAAATGTCCACTCTTTACCGTATGAAGCTAAAGTTTTAGAATATTTATAATCATCCACACCACCAACTGTTCTCCCAACAACATTGTATAAAGCAGGGCCAATTTTATTTTTTCCACCTTTATTTATTGAGTGGCATGCTGCACATTTTTTAAAGATTTTTTCTCCACTTGCTACATCACCCAATGCCATAAATGTACTCATATCAATTTTTTCCACTACATCAGCAGCTTGCGAAGTTCCCGAAGTCAATTGGCTTTCTACTTCAACTTGATATCCAGGATTTTTGGGTTTCTTTACATGAAAAACACCATCAGCAATCTTGCCTAAACCGATTACAAGCAGTGCAACCATTAAAATTGCAGCAATAATTTTATTTAGTTCGAACGAATCCATTTAATTATAATTATTTTCACATATAACATGATAATTAAAAAAATACTTAATT
>Ga0114997_10002678_pt1 | contig 14285 bp, 14 predicted proteins | sample ArcticOcean_MG_C_2_FD_87045 | JGI IMG/M metagenome (GOLD analysis project Ga0114997, IMG submission 87045) | Marine microbial communities from western Arctic Ocean - ArcticOcean_MG_CB4_136 | ecosystem: Environmental > Aquatic > Marine > Oceanic | place: Arctic Ocean: Canada Basin | collected... | reverse complement strand
TTAATTGTTTTACTTCATTTTTTTGTAATTCATTTAATTTAAAAGGTAAAATTATCTTATCAATTGAATCCTGCTCTATTTCTTTGCTCAATTCTACTTTTGTAGTTATTATTTTTTCAGGATTTACTTCGGCAACTTTTTCTATATCCATCCCTCCCTCGGTGCTGCTTATAAATGCTATTTTAGAACTCTCTCTGTCAACTAGACATGATAAATAAAATTCTTTTGATATATCAGAGGCTTCCTCTATATAAATTCTTTTTACCTCTTTACCTTCGGGTCCTGTTTGATGTGTTACAAGAACCTTACCAAACATTTCTAAACACTCTTTTTTCAACTCCTCTATGTTTTTTACTAATTTTACACCTCCAGCTTTTCCTCTGCCACCAGCGTGAATTTGAGCTTTTACGACATATTTGTTGGGTTCTAATTCTTTAATCTTCTTTTCTAAGTCATTTAAACTTAGGATCACAACACCTTTTGAAACGGCAGCACCGTAATCTTTTAAAATTTTTTTTGCCTGATATTCGTGAATATTCATAATCTTATAAAAGTATTTTAATGTTTTTATTATTTATTATTAAAATAAATGTTAGTTATAGATAATATGCCGATATTATCAAATAAAAATAATAGAGATTTATAATGAAAAAATTCTATATTTTAATACCTACTTATAATGATTGGAAATCATTAAATAAGCTTCTATCAAAAATTAATAAAAGTATTGCAGATACAAAGAATGAGTTTAAAATAATTATTGTAAATGATGCCTCTACAATTAAACCTGAGTTAAAAGTAAAAAAACTAAAAAGAATTAGGACTATTGAGATTATAAATCTTAAAGAAAATCATGGAAGTCAAAAAGCTATATGTATTGGATTAAAATATTTAAAAGCAAAAAGTATCAAAGGTGTAATAACTATAATTGACTCAGATGGGGAAGATGATCCTTCTAAAATTAATAAACTTATAAAAATGGCGGAGATCAATCCTAGATTTGTAATTACTGCAAATAGGCAGTCCAGAACTGAGAATATTTTTTTTCGGTTTATAAATATTTGCAGACTTTTAATAACTTATGTATTGACTGGAAAATATATTAATTTTGGTAATTTTAGTAGTTTCTCTAGCTTAAACTTAAATCAAATATTATCAAACTCAAATTCATGGAAAGCTTACTCTGCTGGCATAGCAAAAAATTGCAAGAATATAAAAAGATGTTTTATAAAGAAAAACAAGAGGTACTTTGGAAGTTCCAAAGTAGGCTTTTTATTCTTAATAATACATTCGATAAATATAATATCCGTTTTTAAAAAAGAAATTTTCTTAAGATCAATTTTCTTAATATTAGCAATATTTATTTTAATTAATAATATAAATATATTTTTAATAGCAACGTTTACGCTAATATTAATCAATTATTTTATTTTTACTAATAATAATTTATTTTTATTTAAGAATTGTTTAAAACAAATTAAAAATATTAAAAAAATTAAATTATAATTAATATTCACAATTTTCTAAATTAATTTTCAAAAGTTTAATATTTAAATCGCTTACTTCCAAGCATTCTGGATTTAAAAATATATCTTCAATATATTTTCTCTTTGATTTTCCAATTATATATATATTTTTGATATTTTTATTTTTAATATTTGAAATAAAAAAATTTCTATAATTTATAAAGTATTTATTTTGCTTTGAGGGTACGCTCAAATCATCATACCATTTATTGGGACTAGCAAATTTATTATTTATTATACTGGGTAAGTATTGATAGTCGGTAACTAAAATTTTATTTTTTTGATCTCTTATCAAAAAATTTTTTACATCATTTAATATCTTTATTTCCTCCATTGGTTGCGTGCTGTATTCAGGTGTTATCCATTTTAACTTAGAAAATTTTTTGTCCAGTAAGCCGCCATCCACAGACAAATTAAAATCAACATTGACTAATTCCATAAATTTTTTGTGATGATTAAATCGTAAATGATATTTTGTAGTAGAAATAAAAAATATAATTAGAACTAATGAAATTAAAATTTTGTTATCTGCATAATTTTTTAAGTAATAATGTGAAATAGCTAAGTATAACGGTATTAAGAAAAATATTAATACCTGATTTTTAGTTAGCAACTGGCAATACATAAATATGAGGGCCGACGTGCATAATAGTGTTAAATTTACTAAATCTTTTTTTTGATTAATATTATTTATTTTTTTCCTTAAAATTAAAAAAAATATAAAAATTAAAGGTGCTAATGATAAAAAAATAAATTTAAATTGAGCTATTGTATTTGCAAAATCAAGATTTAAAATGGCTATTCTATTATTTCCTAAGCTAGACGGATACAAAATATATTGTAAAATAAAATTGTACAATGGAATTTTATTGATAAAAAAAATTAAAATAAATAGTGCCAAACTAGTGAAAATGCCTGAAATAAAATAAAAAATTAATTCGTAATTTTTTTTCTTCAAGTAAATAAAATAAAAAACTATAATAAATAAAATTACAACTGCTAGATAAACTGAAGGTATTTGTTTAGAAAAGAAAGAAAACACTAAAAATATAGAAGAAAAAAACCAATATTTTCGTTTTTCATCCTTTATCCCAATCATTAAAAAACAAATAGAAATTATGGAAAATATCACTGCGTGATGATCCATAAATGGAGTGCCTATTGAAGGATAAGCTAAAATCGAAACGCCTACAGTATATATAAATGAATATAAATAATTTAAACCAACTTTAGAAAGAAAAAAAAATATAAAAACAGCTAAGAATGTATTAACAACAGTGGCGTGAAGAACATAACTAAACCAATTAACTTCAAAAATTAAGAAAAAAAGATATTGTACATAATCCAGTAATGGTCCGGTTATCGACCAATAATCTTTAAATGGATGATAGCCATTTAAAATTTTATACCCGCCATCAAATATTAAAAAACTATCAATAGGAAATATGCCCCTATATCCATAATATGTATTAAATAGAAATGAAATTATAATTATTAGAAAATAATATATTTTTTTATATTTATGAAAGTTCTGGGTCAATTTTTTTTGCTGCATCAAAAAGATCTTTAACTGCATTGATAGAGCTGTCTAGTTGTTTTTTTTCTAATTCTGAAAGATCTATTTCGATTACCTTTTCTACTCCATTTGATCCTATTTTAACAGGCACCCCTACATACAAATCTTTAATGCCGTACTCTCCATTTAAATAAGCAGCACAAGGCAATACCTTTTGTAAATTGTTTAAGTAACTTTCTGCCATCTCTACCCCTGATGATGCTGGGGCATAAAAAGCCGATCCTTTTTCTAAATATTTAACAATTTCTGCCCCACCCTTTTTTGTTCTATCTACAATTTCATCCAATCTAGTCTGAGAGATTTTTCCTTCTTTTATCATTTCACTTATTTTCTTTCCGTTAACTTCAGTGTGATTTATCATTGCTACCATGCTATCGCCATGACCACCTAATACTAGAGATTTTATGTTATTTACAGGTACTTTTAGTTCTTGTGATAAAAAATATATAAATCTAGAAGAATCTAATATACCAGCCATGCCTACAATTTTATTTTTTGGAAGGCCAGAATATTTCTGAAGTGCCATTACAATTACATCTAAAGGATTAGTTATACAAATTACAAATGCGTTTGGAGATGTATTTTTAATTCCTGCTGCAACTTGTTTAATTATTTTTAAATTTATTCCTAGAAGATCGTCTCTAGTCATGCCAGGCTTTCTTGGAACTCCTGCTGTAATGATTATAACATCAGAATTTTTAGTATCTTCATAATCACTTGTACCTGACAGATTTACATTAAATCCTTCCACAGGAGAAGATTGAGCGATATCAAGAGCTTTGCCCTTTGCAATACCTTCCGCAACGTCGAAAAGAACTACATCTGCTAGCTTCTTTATAGCTATTAAATGGGCTAATGTTCCTCCAATTTGCCCAGCACCTATTAAAGTTATTTTTTTATTCATTTTATCCTTTTTCTATTTCATTGTTGGCATTGTGAACTCAGGATCTGATCTTAAACCTGTTGGCCATCTTGATGTGGTTGTTTTTAACTTTGTGTAAAACCTTACTCCCTCAGGTCCATGCATATGTTGATCACCAAATAATGATCTTTTCCAACCACCAAAACTGTGAAAAGCCATTGGGACTGGTATGGGTATATTTATACCTATCATTCCTATTTTTGCTTTATTAGAAAATGTTCTTCCAGTGTCACCATCTCGGGTAAAAATACTTGCTCCATTGCCAAACTCATGATCATCGACTAATTTTAAAGCTTCTTCAAAATTCTTTGCTCTAATGACTGACAATACAGGGCCAAAAATTTCTTCTTTATAGATTTGCATATCTTTCTTAACGTGATCAAATAAACATCCTCCCATATAGAAGCCGCTTTCATATCCTTGAAGTTTAAGATTTCTACCGTCAACAATTAATTTGGCTCCTTCTTTTTCTCCAATATCCACGTATTTTTTAACTTTTTCTAAATGTTCCTGAGTAATTAAAGGTCCCATCTCAGATTTACTATCCATTCCTGGTCCAACCTTTAAGGCTTCTACTTTTTTTGACAAACTTTTAACTAATTTATCTCCGATTCCCCCAACTGCTACTGCTACAGATTGTGCCATACATCTTTCACCAGCGGATCCATAAGCCGCACCCATTAATCCGTTAACAGCTTGATCTAAATCGCAGTCAGGCATAACTACACAGTGATTTTTTGCTCCACCAAGAGCCTGTACTCTTTTTTCATTCTTTGCACAATTTTCATAAATATATTTTGCAATAGGAGTTGATCCAACAAAACTCATTGCAACGACCTTCTTATTATTTATCAAACCATCCACCGCTTCTTTGTCACCATTAACAATATTAAAAACTCCTTTTGGCAATCCTGATTCCATTAATAACTCAGCTAACATCATCGAACAGGATGGATCTTTTTCTGAAGGTTTTAAAACAAAAGTGTTGCCACATGCAATCGCCATTGGAAACATCCACATGGGCACCATTGCAGGAAAATTAAATGGGGTAATTCCAGCACAAACTCCTAGTGGTTGTCGCACTGACCAACTATCAACATTTGTTCCAACATTTTCTGTAAACTCGCCCTTGAGAACCTGAGGTATACCGCATGCATATTCAACTACCTCTAAACCCCTTATAAGAGAGCCTTTTGCATCTTCATAAACTTTACCATGTTCTGAGACTATAAGTTTTGTGAGTTGGTCGGAATTTTTTTCGATTAATTCTTTAAATTTAAACATCACCCTAGCTCTTTGAAGCGGAGTTGTGTTTGACCATGACTCAAAAGCACTTTGTGCATTGTCTACAGCGGTATTCACATCTGAAACAGATGCTAATTTAACACTGGCTATTTGTTCACCAGTTGCTGGATTAAAAATCTTACTTAATCTTTTTGAATCTCCTATAAATTTTTTACCGTCTATAAAGTGTTCGATTATTTTCATAGCTTTATTGATTAAATAAGCATTTAGCTTGTTGCAAGCATTTTTTTTATAGATCCAATGGCTTTTGCCGGATTTAGTCCTTTAGGACAAGAATTAGTGCAATTCATAATGGTATGGCATCTATATAGTTTTAGTTCATCTGCTACTTTTTTTAATCTTTCTTTTTTTTCTGCATCTCTACTATCATTGATCCACCTATAAGCCTGTAATAATACTGCTGGTCCTAAATATTTATCTCCGTTCCACCAATAACTGGGACAAGAAGTTGAGCAACATGCACATAATATACACTCATAATACCCGTCAAGTTTTGATCTATCTTTTTGTGACTGAACAATTTCTTGTTTTTCCTTGCCTGTTTGAGAAGTTTTGAGCCAAGGTTGAATCGACTCATATTGTTTGTAAAGATTGCTTAAATCTCCAATTAAATCTTTTATGACTTTTAAATGTGGTAAAGGATAAATATTTAAATCACCTTTTATATCGGTATGTGATTTTATACATGATAATGTATTTACTCCATCAACATTCATTGCACAAGAGCCACATACTCCATGTGCGCAAGATCTTCTAAATGTTAACGAGGTATCTATCTCATTTTTTATCTTAAATAATATATCTAAAACTTTAGGGCCACAATTATCCATATCAACTTCGAATGTATCTATCCTTGGATTTTTACCACTTGAAGGATCCCATCGATAAATATTTACTTTTTTTAAATTAAAGGAATTAGAAACATCTTTATAGTAATCACCTACAACAATTTTAGAATTTTGAGGTAAATTAAATTGAACCATTTAATATACTCTCTCTTTTGGTGGAAAATATTGAACATCATTTGTCAAGGTTTTAGCGTGTACGTCTCTATATTTTACTCTAACTTCCTTTCCATCTTGCCATGCTAAAGTATGCTTCATAAAGTTTTTATCATCACGTTTCGTATAGTCCTCTCTAGCGTGAGCACCTCTACTCTCTTTTCTATGATAAGCGGAGTCTATAGTGGTTAATGCTTGTCTTATTAAATTATCGAACTCCAAAGTTTCGACTAAATCTGTATTAAATAATAAAGATTTGTCTTTTATCGAAATATCTTCAATACCCTCGAGTGGTTTTCTAATTGCATTTACACCCTCTTTTAGTGTTTTCTCCGTTCTAAATACAGCGCATTTTGTTTGCATGGTTTTTTGCATTGACAGCCTTAGCTCAGAAGTTTTTGTGCCTCCTTCAGAATTGCGAATTTTATCAAATCTATTTAAACATTTATCAGTTTCGCTTTGAGAAACTTCTTCATGCGGCATTCCAGGTTTTATTAATTCCGCGGCTCTTTTTGCAGCAGCTCTTCCAAATACCACTAAGTCAATTAAAGAGTTTGATCCTAGTCTATTAGCTCCGTGTATAGACACGCATGCGGCCTCTCCGATGGCCATCAGTCCAACAATCGTTTTTTCAGAGCCATTAAGCGTTAAAACTTCAGCTTTATAATTTGTTGGAATTCCCCCCATGTTATAATGAACAGTTGGAACAACGGGTATTGGCTCTTTGCTTACATCTACATCTGCAAAAGTTTTTGCCGCATCTGCTATACCTGGAAGTCTCTCTTCTATTACTTTAGAATCTAAGTGATCTAAATGAAGTTTAATATGATCTTTGTCTCTACCGGCGCCACGTCCTTCGTTTATTTCGATTTCCATTGATCGGCTTACTACATCTCTTGAGGCTAAATCTTTTGCGTTAGGCGCATATCTTTCCATAAACCTTTCCCCCTTACCGTTTACAAGGAATCCTCCCTCTCCTCTTACTCCTTCTGTTATCAAACAACCAACACCATAGATTGCTGTTGGATGAAATTGAACAAATTCCATATCCTGAAGTGGAAGACCCGCTCTTAATACCATGGCATTTCCGTCTCCTGTGCATGTATGAGCAGATGTTGCTGTTTGATATACTTTTCCATATCCTCCAGTTGCAATAATTGTTATGTGTGACCTAAATCTGTGAATTGTTCCGTCTAATAAATTCCAGGCTATAACACCCTTACATTCGCCATTTTTCATTATTAAGTCTAAAGCAAAATATTCAATAAAAAATTCAGTATTATGTTTTAAGGCTTGGCCGTAAAGTGTGTGTAATATTGCATGGCCAGTTCTATCTGCGGCAGCACATGTTCTTTGCACAGTGCCATTACCGTAATTTTTAGTCATACCTCCGAATGGCCTTTGATAAATTTTTCCATCTTCTGTTCTGCTAAAAGGAACTCCATATCTCTCTAATTCTATAACCGCTCTTGGTGCTTCTTTGCACAAATATTCAATTGCATCTTGATCACCTAGCCAATCTGAACCTTTCACGGTATCATACATGTGCCATCTCCAATCATCTTCACCCATGTTACCGAGGGCAGCTGATATTCCGCCTTGAGCTGCAGAAGTATGACTTCTGGTTGGGAATACTTTAGATATACATGCTGTTTTAAGCCCCGCTTCTGAAAGTCCTACGGCAGCTCTTAATCCTGAACCGCCCGCACCGAGAACGACAACGTCATATTCATGATCAATAATTTTATAAGATTTCATATAGTTAATTTTAATATACTTGTAATAGTCATTATTGGAATGAGTATAGCAAATATAAACAAAGTTTTGTTTGCGACATTTTTGATTTTTTCATCTTGAATATAATCTTCAAAAACCTCACTTATTGATAAAGCTGAAAAAAAGTAAGCAAATATTATGAATAATGAAAAAAGTATTTTTGAAGGCTGTTGAGAGAAAAAATTAACCAAATCTTTATAATCCGAATCATAAATTGAGACTAAATTAACTATAAACCAGGCCATTAAAGGAATAAGAGCTATCGAACTGTATTTCAAAAATAACCATTTTTTTGTTGAGCTATGCATTTTAAAAAATATATTCTCCAAGATAATAAATTAAAATTGGCAAAATAAATGAGCCAAAAATTACTAGTACACCGGTTATTTTTGTAATTTTTAAACTAAAACCATAACCTAAATCCCATAATAAATGTCTTAATTCATTTAAGATATGAAAACTAAAAGTCCAACATAAAGATATAATAAAAAATTTTCCAAAAAATGAATTAAGAAAAAATTTTACTGCATCATATTTAATTTCACCTAATTGTAAAAAAATTGACCACACGCAAATTAAAGTCACTGCAAGAATATTTATGATACCGACAATTCTATGCGCTATTGAAAGTAGAGATGATATTTGCCACTTATAAATTTGCAAATGTGGCGATAAAGGATTTTTATTTTGTTCCATCATTTTTTTTTAAACTAACTAACTTTTTTTTAATTAAAGCTTCTGCTATTTGCACAGTGTTTAAAGCCGCTCCTTTTAACAAGTTGTCTGAAACTACCCATATATTAATAGCTTTGCTATTAGTGTTATCTTGTCTAATTCTAGATATGTAGGTTTCATAACTACCCTCGGCTTCTATTGGAGTAATGTAGCCACCATCCTCATGCTCATCAACTACTTTGCAACCAGGTGCTTGTCTTAATATTTTTTTTATATTCTCAAAATTATACTCATTTTCAAATTCAATATTAATAGACTCCGCATGTCCAGTTCTTACAGGAACTCTTACACATGTAGCTGTTACACTTATACTTGGATCTATAATTTTTTTTGTTTCATTGATCATTTTTAATTCTTCTTTTGTATATCCATTTTTTTCAAAGACATCTATATGCGGAATAAGATTGAAAGCAATTTGTTTTGTGAAATTATTTGGCTTTATATTTTTGCCGATTAAATAATCTTTTGACTGACTAAGCAATTCATCTATGGAATCTTTTCCAGCTCCTGATACGGCTTGATAAGTGGAAACAATAACTCTTTTTACTTTATACTCATCGTGCAAAGGTTTTAAAGCCAAAACCATCTGCATGGTAGAACAGTTCGGATTAGCAATAATATTGGTATGAAGTTTTAAATCATCAGAATTAACTTCTGGAACCACCAAAGGTATATTTTTATCCATCCTGAAATAACTTGAATTATCTATTACAATAGTTTTTTTTGCAGCCTTAGGCACCCATTCTTTTGCTATTGCACCTCCTGCGGCAAAAAAAGTAATACTAGCCTTTGAAAAATTAAAGCTTTTAAGTGATTCTATGTTTAGTTCTTTTCCCTTAAATAATATTTTTTTTCCTACACTTTGTTCTGAAGCAACTAAAAAGAGTTTATCAAACAATAATTTTGATTTTTCTAATATTTCTATAGTTTTTCTGCCAACATTTCCAGTGGCGCCTATAATCGCTAAATTCATAATCTGATTTACTTTATTTTAATTTTGAAATAATTGCATCACCCATAACAGAAGTGGTGACCTCTTTTTTTCCTGAAGACATTATATCTTTTGTTCTTAATCCATCGTCTAGAACTTGTTGGACAGCTAAATCAAGCAAATTTGCTTCTTTATCAAGATCTAAAGAATATTTTAATGCCATTGATAAGCTTAAAATAGTTGCAATAGGATTCGCAATATTTTTTCCTGCGATATCGGGGGCTGATCCATGAACTGGCTCATACATTGCTCTAATTTTTCCATTCTCATCTTTTGCTCCTAACGATGCTGAGGGTAATAATCCCAGTGAGCCGGTCAGCATAGCTGCTTCGTCAGATAAAATATCTCCAAATAAGTTATCTGTTACGATAACATCAAATTGTTTTGGATTTCTTAATAATTGCATTGCACAGTTATCGGCTAACATGTGGCTCAGGTTTAGTTTTTTGTACTCTTTATCTTTTAATGCTTGAACTTCCTCTCTCCATAAAACTCCGGCTTCCATTACATTGGACTTATCACAAGAAGTGACTTTGTTTTTTCTTTTCTTTGCTAAATCGAAAGCAACTTTAGCAACTCTTTGGATTTCACTAGTAGTGTAGATATGAGTATTTATCCCTTTTCTTTCGTTATTTTTTATAGGTTCAATTCCTCTTGGTTCTCCAAAATAAATACCTCCTGTTAATTCTCTAACAATCATAATATCTAGTCCTGATATGACTTCAGGCTTTAAGGAAGATGCGTCTATTAATTGTTCAAAACAAATTGCAGGTCTTAAGTTTGCAAATAATTTTAACTCTTTTCTTAATTTTAAAAGAGCTCTTTCAGGTCTTTTTGAAAACTCAAGATTATCATATTTAGGCCCCCCTACCGCTCCAAGAATAACCGCTTCACTTTCCAAGGCTTTAAAAAAAACTTCATCTGTAATTGGTTTTTTATGTTTGTCGTACGATGCTCCGCCGACTAAACCTTCTTCGATTTTAAAGTCTAATGATTTATTTTTATTAAACCAAAGAATAATTTTATTTGCTTCATTTATAACTTCTGGACCAATACCATCGCCAGGTAATAGCAAAATTTTTCTATTTTTAACTTTAATCATTTCTAGATATCCAGGGTTTGTTAACTTTAATTTTTCTCTCATATGTATCTATGACAGAAGATTTTTCAAGGGATAGACCTATATCATCTAAACCTTCTAATAAACGTTTTTTCTTAGCAGGATCTAAATCGAAGTTAATTGATTTATTTCCATATAAAATTTCTTGTTTTTCTAAGTTGACTTCAATTTCTTCTTTTCTTTTAGAATATTCAAATAATTCTTGAATGATTTTTTCATCAATTGTGATGGGTAGTATTCCATTATTAAAACAGTTGTTATAAAAAATGTCTGCATAACTTGGACTAATAACACATTTAATTCCAAAGTCTAACAATGCCCAAGGAGCATGCTCTCTGGATGACCCACAACCAAAATTTTTTCCTGCTAAAAGAATTTTTGATCTTGAATATGGTTCTTTATTTAAAATAAAATCTTTTATTATTTTTCCTTTTTCGTCGTAACGCATTTCATAAAATAAACTTTTTCCTAATCCTGTTCTTTTAATTGTTTTTAAAAACTGTTTTGGTATAATCATATCTGTGTCTATGTTCATGAGTGAAATAAATGCAGGTATACTTTTTAAATTTTTAAATTTTTCCATTTAATTTAATTTTCTTACATCAGTTAAGCAGCCTCGAATTGCGGCTGCTACCGCCATACCAGGACTAACTAGATGGGTTCTTCCACCTCTGCCTTGTCTTCCTTCAAAATTTCTGTTTGATGTTGAGGCGCATCTTTCTTTTGATTTCAACTTATCGTCATTCATAGCTAGACACATTGAGCAACCAGGTTCTCTCCATTCAAACCCTGCTTCGGTAAATATTTTATCCAAGCCTTCGTCCTCGGCCTGTTTTTTAACTAGTCCAGACCCAGGGACTACCATTGCTGATACGTTTTTAGATATTTTTTTTCCTTTTAAAAGCTTAGCTGCTAATCTTAAATCTTCAATTCTTCCATTAGTACAGCTTCCAATAAATATCTTATCAACTTTAATGTCGGAGATCTTCATGTTTGGTTTTAAACCCATATAATCTAATGATCTATACATGGCAGTTTTTTTTTCTTGGTCTGTTTCTTTTTCAGGATCAGGCACTCTTCCGGTTATAGGGGAAACATCTTGTGGAGATGTACCCCAAGTAACTAATGGCTCAATATCTTGTCCACTTATGTTAATTTCTTTATCAAATTTACAATCTTTGTCGGAAAATAATTTTTCCCAATGTGCTAAAGCTTTTTTCCAATTTTCTCCTTTTGGAGACATCGGTCTTCCTTTAAAATATTCAAATGTTTTTTCATCTGGGGCTATTAGTCCTGCTCTAGCACCAGCTTCTATGGTCATGTTGCAAATCGTCATTCTTTGCTCTACGCTAAAACTTCTAATTACTTCGCCTGCAAATTCTATAACATATCCAGTTCCCCCAGCAGTTCCAATTGTGCTTATAATTTTTAAAATTACATCTTTGGCTGTAACACCCATGGGTAATTTCCCATTAACATTTATTCTATAATTTTTTGATTTTTTTTGAATTAATGTTTGTGTTGCAAGCACGTGCTCCACTTCAGAAGTTCCAATTCCAAAAGCTAAAGACCCAAAAGCACCGTGGGTTGCTGTATGACTATCCCCGCAAACTATTACGGTTCCAGGCTGGGTAAAACCTTGTTCTGGACCTATAATATGAACTATACCTTGGCGCCTATCATTCACATCAAATAACTGAACGCCAAATTCTTTGCAATTGTTTCTTAATGTATCGACTTGTAGTTTTGATTCTTTGTCATCTATACCTTTGGACCTGTCTGTGGTCGGAACGTTATGATCTGGTACAGCTAAAGTTAATTCTGGCCTCCTAACTTTTCTTTTATACATTCTTAATGCCTCAAATGCTTGTGGACTAGTGACTTCATGAACTAAATGTCTATCCACATATAATAAAGCTGTTCCATCAAGTTGCTGGTGTACAAGATGATCATCCCATATCTTATCGTATAGAGTTTTAGGCATTGAGGAATATTTTATTTTTTATCTTTACTCTCTGCTTGTTTTTCACTTGTAGCAGATTTTTTTTCAGTTGAAATTTCCTCATTTTTTTCCACAGGTTCTTTTTTAGTTTTTTGAGAATCAACTGAAACGTCAGTTCCAATTTTTTTTTTAATTTTTTCAGCTATTCTTGCTGACTTACCTTTTCTATCTCTTAAATAATACAGTTTTGCTCTTCTAACTTTTCCAAAACGTATAACTTTGATGGAATCTACTATTGGGCTGTAAAGAGCAAAAGTTCTCTCAACACCTTCGCCAAATGATATTTTTCTTACAGTAAAAGATGAATTTAAATCTCTATTTTTTTTGGCTATACAAACCCCTTCAAAATATTGAATTCTCTCTCTTTTTCCTTCAACAATTTTAACGCCAACTTTTATTGTATCTCCTGGGGAAAAATCTGTAATTTTTTTATTTTCTACGATTTTTTTTACAGCTGCCTGGTTTATTTCTTCAATGTTTTTCATTTTTTTTTTTTTATTTATTTTTTCCAAAAATTCGGTCTCTGCCGACGTGTTATAGCCTCTGATTGAGATAAACGCCACCCCTTAATTTTGGCGTGATCACCAGATAATAGAACGTCTGGAACACCTTTTTTCTCCCATTTTTGAGGTTTTGTAAATTGAGGGTATTCCAAAAGTCCATTTTCAAAACTCTCATCTTGGGTGGAATTATTGTTACCAAGCACTCCAGGTAATAATCTTAAAATAGCATCCAAAAATACATATGAGGCTGTTTCACCACCAGATAAAATGTAATCACCTAAACTATATTCCTCTATATTCCTGGTGTCTAAAAGCCTCTGGTCTACACCTTCAAAATGACCGCATATTAAATTTATAATATTTAATTTACTAAGTGATTGAGCTGCGGTTTGATTAAAAATCTTACCCTTTGGAGATAAATAAATATTTTTTTGACCCTGTCTGTAATTAATATTTTCGTCTAAGGATTTAGCCAAGACATCTGCTCTTAACAACATGCCGCTACCTCCTCCGAAAGGAGTGTCATCCACAGTTCCGTGTTTGTCCAGCGAAGAATCCCTGATATTAATAATTTCAAAGTCCCAAATATTTTTTTTTCTAGCTTTTTTGTAGATGCCAGAGTTTAAAGGCCCAGGAAATAAATCAGGGTACAAAGTAAAAATTTTTACTTTCAACATTTAAGGGATCCTCTCTTTAGTTTATGCCTTAGGTTCTTCCTTTTTAGCTTCAACTTTAGGTTCTTCCTTTTTAGCTTCAACTTTAGGTTCTTCCTTTTTAGCTTCAACTTTAGGTTCTTCCTTTTTAGCTTCAACTTTAGGTTCTTCCTTT
>Ga0114997_10002675_pt1 | contig 14290 bp, 10 predicted proteins | sample ArcticOcean_MG_C_2_FD_87045 | JGI IMG/M metagenome (GOLD analysis project Ga0114997, IMG submission 87045) | Marine microbial communities from western Arctic Ocean - ArcticOcean_MG_CB4_136 | ecosystem: Environmental > Aquatic > Marine > Oceanic | place: Arctic Ocean: Canada Basin | collected... | reverse complement strand
TTCTGGAAGAAGCATCGTTCGCGAATCCAAAATATCTTTATACGATAAGGAACTCGGTATGTGATAACTGTTCCCAAGTTTTCCTTCTGCCTGTTTGTTTTTGTTTTTGTTATCATCGTTGTTGTTCACGACGTAATTCTTAATCTTATTGCCTTTCTTGTTACCGCCAACATTGGTTCGTCTCAGAGAGAAGAACGTCGTGAGAAGTTTGTTCGTCGTCGACGTCGACGACGATGAAGACGAGTTTTCAGCTGCCCCCGTGTGTTTCGTGTAGAAATGTGTTGGTGGAGGTAAAGACATCGCTCCGATCGTCACGGAAAGGAAAAGCAACGAAGCTAAAACGCTCATGCTAAAAACATTGTGCCACACCGCGTTTAAAAACGCATCCACGCCGAAGTAAGCGCTCCAGCTCGTGTACTTGTTGTTGAGTATCAAAGATTGCGATTCCGGCGAGTGCGTTTGGCTGTACCTCATTTTACTCTCTCTTTTGCCTCCGTCCTCTCTGATTTCAATTCTTCTTCTTTTACTGTGATGATGAAATAACAGACGCGACTCTTTCACTTGGCGATCAATGCGACGTTCTTCGTCTGTTCTTTCTCGGAAAGTTCTATCAAAAGAGAGACGAGAGATGAGCGCGCGCGCAAAAGCGTGGCGTCCTGATTTAAAAGTAAAGAACTGTAGCAGAGATCTTTTTTTTATATCGAAGAAAAGAGAGAAAGGGTGTTACATTTTTCTCTTGCTTTCTTGCAAAACGACGGGTGGAGAGTTCAAGAAGAAGACTGCCTTTTGTTTGCCCGCATTCGCGCCACCGCGCGTGTTGTGTTTTATTATTTGAACACACGCAACAACACGAAGAAAATGGTAAACTTGGACGAGGAGAATCTCGCCACCACGAGCACCGGTGATAATGGTACTCCCGCGACGACGACGACGACGACGACGATGATGATGACTAGAAAAGAAGAAGAAGTCAGTCGGGACCAACGAGAGAAACAGATGCGAGAGAGGTTGAAAGCGCAAGCGTATTTAGGTGAACAACATTTCCTTGCCGAACACAACCGGAGAAAAGACAACAAGAAATATAGCGATAATAACGATTGGTTCTCAACTGAAGACGAAACGTTCGTCGTCGCCACGAAAGCGTCCAATCCAAAATTCCCACCGAGCGCTTTCGCGCAGTTTTCAGAAAACGAAAACGTCGTGCAGAACAACGCGAGAGAACGACGACGAGATGAACACCAGCACCAGCACCAGCACCAACAAAAAATAAGAACCACAGCGACACAACATAAACAGTTGTACTTCTCTCCGCCGCAAAATTTGGAAGATATACAAGGAACCTTGCCCTCGCAGAACGGCGTCGCTTCGCACATGGTGTGCCAATGCGACGAGGCGAGTCAATACGTCACCATCAAACCAGATGCGCGCGGAAAGTGGGAAGGCGAAGGCGGGAGGAAACAGTACGCCCAGAGGTGTCCAGTTCACTTCCCTTTCGCGTGGACATGGAAAGGGGACGTGAACACTGGACCGATGAAAGGCGAGGCTTGGATGTCTGCCGCGCGGATGCGTGATCAACGCGCGAAGGAGGTTGCGTGGGAAGCGCGGGAGTTAGAGCGACGAAGACTCGCGCTTAGGAGTATTTACGATAGAGAAAACAAACATCACCCGATGAATTACGAACTAAAAACCGAGACCAATGAAGGACACGGCGAAGAAGATTTTGAAAAGTGGAAAGATAAGAAACACATGCAGCGAGAAAAACCTACCATGTTCACGAGAGTTGTGGACGCGTTGGAATCAATCGGTCACAATCTTTTCGGCGACGACGATGGCGACGAGTATTACGACGACGACGACGATGAAGGAAGAACACGAAGAAGGAACAACGAAAAGATAGTTCGAGACGTACATAACGCGAGAGAATTTGCGCAGTTTGTCAGAGATGAGGGCGCTTTGAAGTACCTGTCGTCGAATTCGTCGTCACCTAGAAAAATTAGTGAAAAAGTAAACAAGAATCCAAATGGAATCGTCGACCGGTCCATGAAACAGCGGTTGCTCGACACCTCAAAAAGTTCCGTCAGATTCTCGCAGTTAGAAGGTGAACCCAGCTACGTCGTGTACGAAACAAATTTCAATTACTACGTAGTCACGCACGATGCGAGCTTGAGTAATTGGATTTACGCGAAACTCGATCGGACGAGTTCACGAATGCGAGTCGAAGAAGGCGGGCGGAAGAGAACGGAGGCAGAAATGAACGCGTTTTTTCGAGAGGTAAAAAAGAACGAAGGCACGGTAACTAAACTAAGCGCCGGTGCCGGTTTAGTCGTTTTCATTGAATTCGCCGGGCAAGAAGAAGGGTTGACGGTAGATTCTGTTGAAGTTGAAGACGCGTCAAAGAATCCGGAGGGTATTATTTTGCGCGATGAACTCAAATTTCGAGAAAAAATGCGGCGAATGCAAGAATTCAACTTGAATTACTTACACATTGAGCGTGTATATCCGGACAAGTGGGGTGCAAATGGAGCGCAGTTTGGCGTAAAGAAGGATTACGTCGTCTTCAGTGGTGCGGATAGCGTGCGAGTTCCGAGCAAAGCAAACGCCGAGCGGGCCGCCTTGATGAACATGCACCTAACGGTTAAAGCAGCTGATTTCGCAGAGGAATCTCGTTTACAAGCTAAAGATCGTGAGGAAGTTTTTAAAGCGCGTCTTTTAATAAACGGTGGAGAAGTTCTCGATCGGCATTCGGGGAGTGGATCGAACCAAAAGTGGGTATATAAAAATGGTCGAAAGTTGAAAAAAATAGCAAACGCAAAGCCAAAGCCACCGCCGTCGTATGGAAACAAAGATTTCAGGGGTAATGGTCCCGTTGTCGACTCAAAATCTTCGTCATCTACGAACAGCGTAACGAACACGCTGATCGGATCGCTGGAGCAATCGTTGTTTGGTAAACAAATCGCCGACGAACTTTTAGAAGAAGACGACGAGCTCTCCTTCTGGGAAGGCACGCCCGTAGGTGTTCGGATTTTACCAGACTTTGTCGCGCACAGTTACATCAAACCTGGTGACGTTCGAAAAGTCAAGAGATTGAACATGCAAATCTATCGAACGAAACTTTTGTCCGAAACGGAATCGATTGCAAACTTTTTTGTGCCTCTTCTCGAGACGGTGTTGAAAGCGGTTTCGCCTCGGTTTCTGAAGATGAATAATAATAACGATGAATACGTAAAGAAAGATGCCAACGCCGACGAAAACACCGCCGAAGCCGTCGAATACTTAGACGAGGACGAGATTGATATCGTGCAAAAGTATCTGTACTCACATTCAAGAATACCTTTGGGAACGCGATTGGTAAAGTTGCGTTTCCGAAGCTATTCCAGGCACGAAAGCGATCCGATTCGCGTTCAATGATGATGGTACAAATAGTTTTTTTACAAGTGATAGTAAATCCTTTAGTGATTGTGATAATAATCAAGCGCTCTTGAGTGATAGCAGCACTCGCATTTATTGTTTTCACCCTCCTGTTCGCTGACGTTGTCGCTTTTTGACGTATTCAGAATAGAGCGGAAGCGAATCGTAATTGAAAAAATCTTCCTCGTCCTCTTCTCCTTTTTCGTTCTGTTTTTGATTTTTGATGGATGAAAGCCTTTTGTTTACTTTTCGTCGTTGTAACTTGATACTGAGCTCGTCAACTTCCCGTCTTAAACGTCTATTCTCTTCCTCGGACGCGTGCACTTTATCCAACACGATTTCGAGTTCCTCCGACCCGTGCGCACGCGCATTCACGACGTCGCTTTTTTGAAGCATTAATTTTGTGCCTTCACGACGATGTTGATGTATTTGCTCAAACCTGTGCCAGAAAGATTGCATTTCCGAGTCGAAAGAGATCTCATCGTGTCGCGAATGCGAATGATGTTCTCCAGACATGCTGTTATTCCCTTCTTCGTTTTCTTCTTCTTTTATCTCCTATCATTTTTATTATTAGTGCACGTTGTGTATTCTTCTTCTTCTATTGAAAGTGTGACTTGTGAGTAAATGACGCTTTTTCTTCTTCTTCTTCTTCTTCTCAAAAAACACATCATCATGAAAAAGTTCCATAAAAATTTCGAGAAAGCAGATGATTTCCTCCCTCGTTCAAGGCTATGGAAGCGAGGACGAGGAGAGCGAATCAGACAAAGATAAGAAGGATGATAAAGAGAAGAAGACTCACAGAGAAAAAGAAGAAGAAGAAGAAGAAGAAGAAGACGATATTGGTAGGGAGCGGCGACGACGACAACGTCAACGTCCACTCAGCGTTCCTTCCACGTTCGAAAGTAGCAGAAGAAGGAATAACAACAAGAAGAAGAAAAACGAAGAAATAAATACGGAGATACAAGCGCGCGTGGAGAAGTATTTAGAGGCGAAAAGAACGACTCGACTGAATATAAACAGTCAACTGAGAGGACCGAAAGGTTTCCGCAACCCCAACTTTCTTCAATCTGTCGTTGAACACTTTGGTGTGGAGCAAGATGGAAGTGAACTCCCAGGACGACGAGAACAAAAAAAGCAAGAAGAGGAAGAAGACTCGTACGAGAAAATAGCAGCGAGGCAAAGAGCCGAGGCGGAAGATAGAACTAGAAATAGAACGAATATAAGTTTCGTCCAACAAAATGAGGAAAATTTTGGAGGTCCAGATGCACAGGAGCTGATAGATAAGGCGAGGGAGCAAGCCCGAATGCTAAACGCGAGGATGGCCGCCAAAGGACAAAGGTGATGGTAAAATTGATGATGACGAAACTCTCTGCTTGCTTTAATCTTATTGATTGTACTTTAGTAGTATTGTTATTGCTGATTGTAGTAAGTAGCTGTTTACTCTCTAATGCTTCCTAGGTTGCTTTCGTTTCATCATCATCGTCTCTGACTTTTTCTTTTTCTTCATCATCACCCGAGTCAACCAACGCGGTCCCTGGATGTTCGCCTTCTTGAGGAACCCACAAACCACTGTCAACCATTCTTCGCATGTAAAACTTGGCATCCTTCATAGAAAGGCCGTTGACGTATTCACGAAGCGCTTCAACGTCACCGGACTCAAAAGCTGTTTGCATTTCTTCCGGCAAGCTCTCGAAAACTTCAATCGGATTGAGGCCTCCTGGTCCTAACGGCGGATTTTCTATTTCTTCTACTCCTGTTTGGGTGGTCCCTTCCACTTTTTTCGCTTCTGCTTCTTCTTCCATTTTTTTCTTTTCCGCGCGTTCGATGAGCTTTTCGACGTAATCCATCTCGGCGAGCTCATATTCGTGCAGAACTTTTTCCTCGTTTTCCAGTAAACGCACGAAAAACGGTTTGTATTGGTCCAACATAGTTCTTTTATTCGCAGTCGCAAAATCGGAAATAGATTTCAGCGAGAAACCGGCTTTGGCCGTACTAAGTACCTTGTCTCGACCAACAACGCCGTCCATTTCTTCATACAGAGCTTTGAGCAAGAGATATCCGAGCGCGTGTTCGCACACCAAGTACGTATGTTTCGAGAGATACGCCTCTATGCGGGCATATGGATTCTTATTTTGACTTTTCGTCTCTATGTCTCCGCCTTCCGCGAGCGTATCCAGCTCTTTCTCGTATTTTTCGCAATACGCCTCGTGCGTCATTTTCTGCGCCTGAACATTTTCCGAAACTTCCGTTGGCATGCAATCCTTGCCGACGAGTGTTTTTGAAGTAGTGACTTTACACAATTCTTCTGCGCTAAACGTTCGTTTCTTCTTTTCAGCTTCAAGCTTTTCCTGGGTTTCTCGAAGCGTCGTTTCCAGATTTTCCAATTCGTCTCTCACGCTTTTCAACGCGTCCTCGTCGCCCGCGAATCTATCTTCGACGATGTCAATCTCCAGTGTTTTAATCCTCTTCTTCGTTTCTTTGATAGATTTCTCGTATTCTTCGATTTTCGCGTCAATATCAGACGCTTTATTCTGTTGACTTTCTCTCTTGATTCTTCGAAGAGTGTTCGCTTCGATAAATTGCGCGCCCGGGTGTAAGTCTTCGTCGTCGCTCAACTCGAGCTTATCCCACTTGGAATAATCAAAACCAGCCGGTGGCGCCATTTAATGGAATGGAATGGATTGGATTCGATCGAAAGGTCGCGTGCGTGTGTTGTATTTTGTGGTTATGAGTGTGACGTAAGTATGACGCGAGCGAAAAAGAAAAAGATTTCTTTTCGCGTCCTGTGACTGTAATTTATGCGTTTTCCCCGAAGAGACTTTCTTTTTTCTTCGATAATTATATACAAGAGCTACTAGACAACAACAACAACAACAACAAACACACTATAATAGCGGTACACTTCTACGCGACGATGACAACATCGATTAATCATCTATCATTTCGACATCTTTCACCTCCTCCTCCGGTTTCCTCTGCAAGGCTTTAATTTTAGGAACGTCGCCGAACGGATTTTGCGAGGATTCGCTATTTTTAAGCGAGTTCCAAGTGGTCAAAGCCGCTAATGTCCTTCCGTACGTCGTCTCTAAACTCTCCTTATCCGCGTTTGAAAACTCCTCAAGTAAATCTTCGTCGGATGATAATCGAATCGTGCGCCTCGTACCCATGGTTTGCTTAGCTAAATCCGCCGTCGGCGGTATGTTGGTTAAAATGTGCTCCTTCACCTCTTCGCCTCCCGCGGTGTTTGAAATTCTACTCACTAAACATTCCACTCTCGCTTGCGCGCGAGCGATCATTTTAGACAGCACGGCGGTGTCATAAAACGGTTGTTTAGAGACGGAGACTAATATCGGCGAACGCAAGGCGACTCGAGAGAGTTTATCGTGCTTTTTCAGAATTTTCACCAAAGCGGTGAAGTTGATATTCGTCCAGTGTTCCATGAGGACCAACTCGCCGTGGAAGTTTGCCAATTGCACGCACAATTCCGCTTCGATCTCTAAGTTATTTGGCTCCACAGTCGTAGCATTTGCCATCATCTGTTGATGTTGTTGTTCTTGTTGATGTTGCTGCTGCTCATATTGTGAAGACGATGCGTGCGTTGACGATGCCCTACTGTTGTCGTTCGTGTGAGAAATATTCTTTTCGTTCTCACCCTCGTCGTCGTTGGAAGGGTTGCTGATTTTGTTCGCGTTCTCAAAAATAAACAGTTTATCCTCGCCGACGATTTCGCTAAACATCACGTTCAATCTGCTCTCTTTCATCACCAACTCTTCCTCTTTGTTAATGAAGAACTCGTTGAATTTCATGACTTCCTGTTGTAACAATCGAATAAAATCTTTCTCGACTTCAGGACTGTCGTTTCCACTCGGAATCGATTTGAGCGTCTTCTTCAAAGCTTTGTATTGAAGAAATTTATCTCGAATATCCTCCGCGGTGTTGTTCACCACTGATTCGAGTTGATGACCAAACTTCATCTTCTCGTTCGTTCGTTCGTCAATCACGCGCGCCGCGCGATACTACTCGTCGTTTTATGTGGGTATTACTACTACTTTGAGAAGAGCGTGTGTTAAACTCTGAGGCGCGAAAAGTTCTTTTTTCTCTGAAATATTCCTTTTTGTTGTACGACACTCTTGGACAATTTATTTTTTTGCAAAAATCAACAATCGACCCGTAACTCCCTCTTTCCTCGTTTCAAACACCTTTCCTCCTTACAAAACTATTTCTCTTCACGCAATACAAACCGCGATATGGTGGTCATCTCGTCTGCCATCCTCGCGTCATCAGCGTCGACGTCTTTTAGAGGAGGAGAAAGAGGAATAGGAGGAGAAGAAAGAAGATTGCATCGCTCAGCGACGACAGCTGCGAGACGGAGTTCGATTTCAAAGAGAATCGCGTCGTCCTCGTCGTCATCCTCGTCTGCAAACATCAACATCAACAACAACAACAACAACGAGAAAGAAGACATATTCGAGGTCATATCGGAGAACTTGCCGTTTTTTATCGGTGGTGTGGTAGCCGGGACGTTTGGTTTATCCATAACCGATGACTCCAGTCCACTGAAAGGCTGGGTAGCCGAGAGGAAGAGGGAGAAGAAGAATAGCAACAAGAATAGAACAACAAAAACAACAACTTTTGAATCGGTGTCTTCTTCGGTGAGACAGGAAGAAGAATCGGTGTTCACCATACCGACGACGCAAACGACGCTCGAAAACAACAACAACAACAACAACAGCGATAAATAACTTCAGCATTTGCGGAAGAGGTATACAATGTAGTATATTTCTCTTGTATAATATTTAAATTCACAACGCACACAAAAAAAAACTAATAACACTGCTAATTGACTCTTTGTCTCTTTCATTTTTCTATTCCCAACTCGTACGGCTTCCATGTCCGCCTCCGCCGCCTCCACCGTAGCCGCCTCCGCCTCCGCCGCCAGAGTTACGATAATCTCTCCCCCCATATTTGCTACCACCACCCGAGCGACCTTTAGATCGACCGCCATAGGAAGATCTGGACGCAAAACCGCCGAGAAAGGATGGAACTTCTTGTCCAGCTTCGGACATGACGTCCATGAGAGCTCTGGCAATGCCTGCATCCTTATCCCCAAACAAAGCAGTCGCTTGACCTTTCTTACCAGCGCGTCCAGTTCTACCAATTCTGTGGACGTAATCGTCGATATCTGTCGGTAAATCAAAGTTCACGACGTGCGTGACGTGAGGAATGTCCAAGCCTCTCGCCGCGACATCCGTGGCAACCAAGATTGGAGTTCTCCCGGCTCTGAACGACTTCAACGCAGCTTCTCTCTCTTGTTGCGTGCGGTCACCGTGAATGGATGTCGCCGGTTTACCTTGCTCGCACAAAAAGTCCTCCAATTGATCGGCGCCTCTCTTCGTTTCAACAAATACGAGCGTCAAACCCGGGACAGCTTCCGTCAAATCCAAAAGCATTTGAGTCTTGTCGTAATACGATGGAACGTAGCAAACCGTTTGATTGATGAGTTCGGTGGAAGAACCAACGCGACCAACGGTTAAGAAGACGTAATCGTGTAAGAAATCAGATGCCATTCTTTGAATCTCCTTTGGAAACGTCGCAGAGAAGAGCATCGTTTGACGCTCGCCCGTGCGAGGCATGTCTCTTTGCTCCACCAACTGTCGAATTTGCGGTTCAAAACCCATATCCAACATCCTGTCCGCCTCATCTAATGCCAAGTATTCGCACTTGGCCAATCCGACTTTGGCTCGGTCGATTAAATCAGTCAATCTCCCCGGTGTCGCGACGAGAATGTCGCATCCGCGCTCCATTTCTCGAAACTGTTCGGCAGCTGGAGCGCCACCATAGACAACCACCGCTCTGCATCCCGTCTTGTACGCAAACTTTCTCGCTTCTTCGTGAATTTGAATAGCCAACTCGCGCGTTGGTGACAACACGAGCGCTAATGGCAACGTTTTTCTGCCTCTCTGTCCGCCGCCTCCAGTCAAGAGGCCGCGATTGAGAATGCCGCAAATGATTGGAAAGCAAAACGCCGCCGTCTTACCGGAACCAGTCTGCGCGCATGCCATTAAATCCCGACCGGCGAGAGATATCGGAATTGCGTAACGCTGCACCGGAGTCGGCTTTTTGAATTTACATCTTTCGATATTGGCGTTGATTTCTTTCCCAAAGTCCACGTCCTTGAAGAATTCGATCGGTTTCGGCGGGTCGTTACCAGACACTTCCACTGGAATGTCTTCATACGCATCAAAATTTAAACCGTGGTTCTCGGTTTGGAACATCTCTGTTTCTGCATCCGCACCTTCCGCTCTGGCTTTGTCCTCAGCTTCCATTTGAGCGAATGGATCAGATTCGCGAAAGCGAGACGACCTCCCGGTATCCCATCCGCCTCGTCTTCCACCATCATCTCTTCTTCTGTCATCGTCTCGTCTCCCAAACGACGAGTTCGAGTAATCTAAATCCTCTCTATTTCCCCGGGATGAACCACCCCATCCTGCGCCGCGAAATGAACCGCCACCTCTGTCATCTGTTTTTATGAAGGAAGAAATCAATAAATCAATAAAATATTTTGATATTGTTTAGCATTGTATTTGATCGATCGATCGATCGAGCTCGCAGAGAGAAGAGCGAATGCGATAGCGTGGGAACGTTTCTCCCGCGAACGTTGCGGAGCAATAAAATGCCTCTCTTTCTTTCATTCTTTCTTTCACATTCTGCGGTGGTATTAAAAAATTGAAGCGCCGTCACGAGCACACGTTGTGTCGATTGATTTAAAATTTTTCAACAACTGCGCGCGCTCAAACGGCGGACTCTCGCGATCGTTATGCATCCATTGTGATGCGCGAATTCCACGCAAAACTATGCGCTTTATTCGTTTCGAACGAAAAAAATCACGTTTTATTTCTCTGAAAAGAACCTACCTCGATAATCTCGTCTGCCGCATCCACCGCCATAATCTCGTCGGTCTCCTCCTCTTTCAGTGTTCCCGCCTTGCCGATTTCTAAAGTGCGGTGGAACGTACGAAGACGTTTTTCCTGTACTCGCTGCAGGAGTGCTCGTTGTTTTTGTCGATTCATCTTTACTCAAAGTTCCCAACGGTGGTAACTCTTCGGTATCGTCAGCCCAGTTATTCGCCATATATTCGCGTCGCTTTCTGGCGAACAACGCGTCTTCCGATTTTTTTTTCTTTTGCGCGCGAATGGATTTTCGGATTTTCATTCTTTTTCCGCTCAAGTTTTGGTCTCTTTTCGAAAAGAGAAGAGCTCTTTTCTTTCTGAATGATTGAACAAACGACCCCACACTTTCTTTTGTGTGCGGCGCCTATAAAGTAGAAGGAAGGCAGGGACACGCGCAAATACACACACAAACACGTAAAAGAGAGACACAGATTTAGAATAGAAATGGACTTGGAAGGGTCAGGCGGTGGATCGCTCTCGCCGCCGCTCTCCATGAACAACAACAACAACAACAACGGAAAAGGAGGAGGAACCGACACCACCCTTTCAACCGACGACGCAAAAGAGATTCATCCAATAATTCCCCCATCGAGACCGATGCACGCGGCGATGTCGAATCCATTCGTGGATGGTACTGGTGGTGGTGGTAATGATAATGAGTACGTCGCCGCCCCGGGAGCATCGATGCAGAACTCCGTATATACCACGCGGAGGTTTGCGCAAAGAGCAACAGATTCCTCGTCAACGATAAATCAACAACAACAACAACAACAACAGCAACAACAACAACAAAACCAGCAGAACGCGGAGAAAGGAGGAGGCAAAAATACGCAAAACAACAGAGCTAAACCGTCCATATCGGCGGCAGATTCCAACGGTACCCGAGGTAATACGAACGATGAGAACACAGACGACGACGAAGATAACGACAAGGACGGCGATGGAGACAACGAGGACAGAGCAAATGATAATAACAATAAGAAGAACAAAGCGAGAACAACAAGAAGTAGCGGTAGTTTGCACTCCGAAGAAGTAGAAGGAGGCGGCGCTCCTAAAGCGGGAAGCTTGAATGGAACGGAAGATGCAAACACCGACGGTAGACCTGAAGTAGAATCTAAAGAGAAGAAAGCAGTAAGACAACAAAGACGGCAACGTCATGTTGGTAGCACGAATAATAATAATAACGAAGATGGAATGGACACCTCCGAGGAAGCTGCGGCGGTTGTAAACGAAACCGCTCCGCTCCCTCCGACGAGTGAGTACGAATACAAAGAACCATGGGATATTCCCTCGGTAGAGTTGATTCCAGCGGCAAGAAGTCTGAAACTCACCGCTGATGCGTATCAAAACGAAGGGCGATTTGATAACGCCGAGAGAACATACGGTATGGCGTTGCGTTTTATCGAGCACGAGTCTCTCTTCGCCTCGAACCCGGTTGATGAGAACGTAGAGAAACAAATAACAGACGCGAAAGGAAGTAATCCAGATCTGCAACTCGTTTCAAAGAGTGAACTTACCGTTGCGTGTTTGATTGAAGCTTCCGTGTGTGCTTTGAAGCGTGGAGATCCTTCAAGAGCGGGAGACTTAGCCTCGAGGGCGTTAAACAACTCGAAAAATAATACTTCGGCTCTAAAAGCGCGAGCGCAGGCTCGCTTAGCCGAAGGCGATTTCCAAAACGCGCTCGCAGATTGCGACGAGGCTTTAAAAATCGAGGAACAAGCGGATACGAAAGCTGATTTTGAACTTTTACGGAAAGAAATTGAAACGCGTTCCGAGCAATTATTGCCCATGCGCGGAAAACAGCAACAGCTTGAGTTTGATTACGGCATCCAAAATACTGCGGTGGTGCGAAACGCGTTTGCGGCGAATGATGCCGCAGGTAACGAGGCACCCGTTGGAATGAACGCGACGACAGTGCGAACGACAACTTGGCAAGCTGAAGTAGAAGGCGAATCCGAAGGCGGTAGGAATACGATGGATACGGAACCCGGTGCCGCGTTCGGAGGCATCGTGCGAGAAAAAAATACAGAAGAAGGCTACGATAGAGATCACGGTCAAACGTTGTTAAACGCAGACGTCGAGAAGAAGAGTAATCCGAACGGAACAGCAGCTGCAACGACAGAAGTCGGGGATACGACCGCACAACTAAATAAAACGCACCTTCCAACGCAACAAACGACAACGCACGAACAACCTTTGCGTTCGCAAGATGGCGGGATACAAGGATCTCTGTTGATAGGTTCGGTCGGTGGAGGTGGAGGTAATCGCAGACCTCGGATGTCGCTAGACAGCGACGAAGTGCAAGCTGTATTAATTTCAAATTCGACCCAGCGAGCGTTAGGCGGCACTTACTCGATTCAGAAAGACCATCGTCCGACGGATGCGCTCGTTGAGAGCTACGAGAGCGACGAAGAAGGCGAAGAAGTTTGCGGGGGTAAATAAAAACACAACACAAGGCTATAAACTATAAGTAGAATTACATTTTGCGAAATAGCACTAAGTAATAATTTAATTGATTTCTAGATCATCACAGCACGGTGCATTCTATGCATACCCATTCATCCTTCTCGTAAACTTCAAACTCTGCGCAGCCTTCCGAAGAATATTTTTCAATTACTTCCTCCGCTTGTTTTCCCGCTAATATACCAGACAATCCTATTTTCCCTCCTTTTCGAGTCATTTTGACAAACTTGGACGACAGTTCTAGATTAGGCGTTATCAGAATATTTGCTACGAGTACGTCCACGTCTTTTGGTTCCTCGGCGTCAGGTTCCATCCCGTCGTCGAGCACAGCTTTGAATCTGTCTTGGACGCCGTTGATGAGCGCGTTGGACTTGGCCGATTCAACCGCTACAGCATCAATGTCTACTCCATACGCTCTCGCGGCACCTAACTTCAGAGCACCAATCGCGAGAATTCCCGTTCCACAACCAAAATCAACGACCTCATCGCTTGCTTTGATGTGTCTTTTCAGAAACTGCAAACACAAAAGCGTCGTCGGGTGATCCCCTGTGCCAAACGCCACGCCTGGCGTCAGTACTATTTCCGTTTTGTATGTTTTGTTCTTCTGTTTCTGACTTTCATCGCTAGACTTCATGCATTTTATGATAAATTCGTCGTCTACGACGATGTCTTTGTAGGAGTCCAATATCACACTCTGCCAATTGTTCGCGTCAACATTGTCGTAAACAGCGTTCAGCGGTCCTAAATAGGTTTCGAGTTGTTTAACTGCTTTTCTCACGTCTCTCACCAGAACTTCTTTGCTAAAATACAACTCTACGTTATTAAACGACCATTTTTTGTGGATCCAATCGTTCCCTTTCGAATCTCTGGAGTAGAAAATCTCTTCTTCGTCATCGGTACCTTTGAGCGCGTCGTCATTCACTTGCGCAAAGTCTGTGTAACCAAATTCTTCCAATATCTCTGCGATTCGTTCGGTCTCTTCTTTTGGAACTCGATTCAAAGTCACTCTAGGAACAGTTGTTTCTTCTTGTGAAGAAGAAGAAGAAAAAGAAAAAGAAGGGAGAGAACGTAAAGAGGAGACTATTCGTCGGCAATGCGTTCGAGCGAAAACGGAATACGGCGAGGACGGAGCGAGTGCCTTCCTAAAGGCGCTGCACCGCATGCCAAATTTTATGACTTGTGGTTTGTGTGTAATTTGGTGTAATTTGTTTCACGAGAAAAAAATTCTTCTTCTTTTTATTACACCTCAAGACCTCATGACCTCAACTCTGGTCTCTCTCTCTCTCTCTCTCTCTCTCTTTCGCATAACGCTCCCAAAAAGTCCGCTAATCGGAGGAAGGAGCTTGTTGCTCTGATGCTGCCGCTGCTGCTGCTGCTGGAGGAGGCGTTTGTTTCATTTGTTGTTGTTGTTGTTGTTGTTGTTGCTGCGGCGGTTGAAAATTTTGCCTCTGTTGATAGTGTTGTTGATG
>Ga0114997_10002674_pt1 | contig 14290 bp, 6 predicted proteins | sample ArcticOcean_MG_C_2_FD_87045 | JGI IMG/M metagenome (GOLD analysis project Ga0114997, IMG submission 87045) | Marine microbial communities from western Arctic Ocean - ArcticOcean_MG_CB4_136 | ecosystem: Environmental > Aquatic > Marine > Oceanic | place: Arctic Ocean: Canada Basin | collected... | reverse complement strand
TTTTCCGATCTCGGAAATCCGCAGTTGGCAAAAGTCGACGCTTTAACCGGGAAGGTTTCGGTGTTGCCGTTTGAAAAAGCGCACGGAGGCTCGAAAGATCCCAAAGGATGCTACCTGTTTTATCCTTTGAGACAATCGTCCTCGACGAAACGGTACGAAGGTGGCGAACAGGCGAGAATTTGGAGATGGTGCGGTGAAGGTGCCGTCGGCGCGAACGGAACCGCTTGGTCAGAGGCGAAAGAGTTGACGCCAGAATCGTGGTCCATGCGAGGCGCGTGGTCGCCGCAAACCACGGACAAGCTCGGCGGCAAGGTGTTTTTCATCAGCGACAAAACCGGCGTGGCCAACTTGTGGGTGATGAACGACGACGGCTCGAAAAAGACGCAACTGACGTTCGAGTGCGAGTTCGACGTGATGGAGTATGCCATCGACGGTACTCGCATCGTCATGCGCGTTGGCGCGGATTTGAAATCAGCGACGTTGAGCGCGGCTCAAATCGAAGGCGGCGTGATCATTTCCGAGGCGACGACGTTGAAGATTAATCTTTTATCCGAATTCCGCGAGGCGCAGCCCATGTTGCTTTCCGATCCGCTTTATGAAATGTCCGAACTCGCCATCTCAGACGATGGTATTTACGGCGCTTTTATCGTGAGAGGTCAGGTTTACTTTTCGCCGCTCGTCGCGCAACTCGGGACGAGAATCGAAAAAGTTACCCAGTACGAAGGCATGGTTCGATACAAGCACGTGCAGTTCATTCCAAATTCGCATCCGAGTGATCCAATTAAGTTGCTCGCGTTGAGCGACGCCAGTGGTGAATACGACTACGTCGTTCTGGAAAGAGACGAGGACAACGGAGTCAGCTATTGGTCGGAAGCGCAAGTCACGCAAGACGGGGCCATTCAAGGAGGTTTGTCGTATTCGCAAATTTCTCCCGATGGCACCTCGCTCGCTTTCGATGATACCAACGGCCACGTCAAGTTGGTGAATTTCACCAACACCATCGTCAACACGGAGGAGTTCCGAACGCCAATTTCGCCGGAGGATGACCCCATCGGTGCCGGAGGACTCGGCGGCGCCGAGGACTTTTCTTCGGAAATGCCGCTGTTGTCGCGAATGCAAAACAGCAACGCGGACGAGGAAGAGGTGCTTGACGCGGCATCGATTTTGATCAAACGTCAACGCGTGTTGGATAAACGCACGAAGAAGATGCAAGCTGGTCGAAAGTTTGTCAAGGCGGACATGCGCGCGCCAAACTTTCGAGAGACGTCGACGTCGTCGTCGTCCTCCTCTCCGAACGTGGCGTCGCTCGGTAACCCTCAGCAGCAGCAACAGAGTGCCAACGTAAATGCAAACAAGAAGAAGGTGAACAACAACAACCCTTCCTCGTCGGCGAAACTCTCCGCGTCTGATAACAATCAAGCGAACGTCCGCAACATCGTCTCTGGTTTACAACCCGAATCCGCGGGAGAATACGCCTGGTCTCCAGACGGCACTTGGCTCGCCTACGTCTCTCTCTACCAAGACACTGACTTTGAAGTTATTTATGCTTGGAACACGAAGACGAACGAACGAGTGCGCATCACGCCGCCGTCCTCGAACTCGAGATCGCCGACGTTTTCCCCGGACGGTTTGTTCCTCTACTACTTCAACGACGCGCAGTTTTCCTCCGGGTCAAATTCGCCGTACGGCTCCAGAGGGTCTGAACCGGTCTACGAAGACGGAGAAAGTTTGTACTGTTTGCCTTTGAGAGAAGGTTTGGCGTGTCCGTTCTTCTCCGGCGACGAGATGAATGCAGCGGGCACGGTGTTTGATCCTACTTTGGGGCAAAAGTACCCGACGAAAATTTCGATGAAGAACATCGAAAAGAGATCCGAGGTGGTTCCTTTTGTCGATCGCGCGAGATACGAAAGCATGTACATCATCGGTAGCGGCGCTACGATTTTGTTAAACATGTACGATTCCATGGGAAGCTATCTCATCGCTGTCGACATCATGCAAGGCTACGTTACGCCAATTTATCCGGACGCTTACGACGTTTTGGTGTCTCGCGACTTGCAAGTTGTCGTTTTGTTCACAGAAGAAGGCGTCGCGCTCATGTCTGCGCAGACCATCGCGGAAACTCCAGATCAAGATGCGATTCTCGCTCAAGCGTTGTTGTGGTTACCGCCGGAGACATGGACGGTGAAAGTCAACCCGAGAGAAGAGTGGATGCAAATGTACGACGAGGCCATGCGCACGATGCGAGACAACTTTTACGATCCGAACCTCCACGGCGTCGATTGGCCGGCTGTTACGGAACGGTATCGTCCGTTGGTAAAAAGATTGACCTCCAAGAATGAGTTACGAGACGTTCTCGAGCAAGCTTTGGGAGAATTGTCCGTCTTACACGTCTTTGTCGACGTCGAAGGCGGCGAGGCTTTTGAAAAAATTGGCATGGGACAGAGTTCGGCCTGCTTGGGCGCTAAATTTGAGCAAGTTCCTCAAGGTTTGCGCATTACGAAGATCTACGACACCTCCGAAGTGTTGATGGCCCCGAACTCACCTCTGTCGGCGATGGCTGTGGATTTGAGACCCGGCGATATCATCACTCGAATCGACGGCGTTTTGGTCAACGCTTTGTCCGATCCTCTCCCGAAACTTTTAATGGGTAAAGCGTATTCGCAAGTGCTCTTGGAAGTCATTCGCGGCCCGAGAACGAAGGAAGAGATGGCAGAGTTGGAAGAGTTGCAAGAAATGATTGAAAGCGTGCAACAATCGAGCTCGAGTTTGGGCGTCGCTCAATCAAACGCGCTCCGAAGGTCGTCCCTTTCGTCTTCTTCCATGGCATCAAAAAAGTCGCGCAGAAGCACCGCCGCGGCTCCCAGTGGCGATGGTCAACAAAACAGCCCGAAAAGAGGGATAGATTCCGGCGAGCAATATTTCAACGGCGGGACTTTGAATGCGTTCAATCCGTTGACGAATATCGCACGATCGGCTTTGAAATCGAATCGATTGGGGGCGCACTCGTCGTCGTCGAAACCCTCCAAAGACGCGGACAGTAGCAAATCATCCGACGGCGCTTCTAAAAGTTCTTCCTCGGGTAAGATGGGCGAAGAAGAGGAGGAAGAACTAGTCATGCTCGACAGAGTCGTCGTCGTTCCTCTCGACGTCGGGACGTGCTCCGCGCTTCAAAAAGCGGACGCTTTGAACAGAAGAAAAGCGAAGGTTCGCCACGACTCTAACGACACCATCGGTTACGTCTATCTCGAAGACATGGTCCAAGAAGGACCAGAAACGCATTCCATGGATGACTTTGCCAGTCAATTTTATCCGAACTTGCGAAAAGGTGGCTTGATCATTGACGTGAGAAGAAACCATGGCGGGAACATCGATACGTGGGTGTTGGAACGCTTGAGAAGAGTGGCTTGGATGTTTGAGTCCCACCGCAGCGGCCCGGGAGAGACGACCATGCAATACTCTTTCCGAGGCAAAGTCGTCGTATTGATCGACGAAATGTCCTCTTCAGATGCGGAACTTTTTGCCGCTGGTTTCCAAACCATGAAGCTCGGTAAGGTGATTGGCGCCAGATCCTGGGGCGGCGCGGTCGGGTACTCTGGCAACCCGGAGTGCTCCTTAGTCGACGGCGGCTCGTTCACCATCCCTTCGTTTGGTCCGTACCTCGGTAACGAGTGGTTAATCGAGCAAAAAGGTGTCATCCCGGATATTCCAGTAGCAAACTTACCCATCGAATCCTTCCACGGCACCGACAAGCAACTCGACGCCGCCATCCGAGAAGTTTTGAAGGAAATCAAGGCGTCGCCGGATGTGAAAATTCCAGAGCACCCGCAGTTTCCCGTGAGAGCGTACGACAACGCGAAGTGTTTGGCGGATCAACAAGAGGAAGGAGCGAAGACCGAGTTGTAAGAACGGAGGAGGGCAGGTATTAGAAGAAGAAGAAGAAGAGAAACCGAAACCGAAACCGAAACCGAGAAGGAGAGAGAGAGAGGGAGGGAGAAGAGAATATAGAAAAGAGAAATTAAACTGCTTTAGAGCGAGAGTGAGAGAGAGAGAGGGAGATGTGCGCGTAATGTGTTCACGCGCGTTGTAATTTACTTTTGGTACCATTTATTATTATTATATGCGTGTGAATTGTATCCGTATCGTCTTCGCGCGTTTAGCGAACACCCTTTCATCCTTTAATGCTGAGTCACTCTTGTCTCCATTTTTCTTTACTTTTTCTCGGAAAAAACGCTTGAAAAACACCAGAAACTTTTATATTCATGCGCTTCGTAATGTTGACATCCTCTCCGTCGTTTACGACTCCGCCGGGTGGTTCTCGTTGTCATTCGACGACGACGACGATGGCTTTGTCGAGGACGACGAGGACGACGACTTTTGGGAGGATTAAGGCACCATCGTTATTACGCCGAGGACGACGACGACGAAACGACAACCAGTTTGACGGCTTTTTTGTCCTCCGATTCTCTTCGTGTTCTCGTTCTTTGAGGACGACGACGACGACACCGACGGGCTCGCTTCTTCTTTCTTCCCCGCGAGAAAGAGGAGGAGAACATGAGCGACGAGCGATGAGGATGCGCGTCGTCCCGTCTTCTTCGTCGTCTTCTTCTTCTTCTCGAAAAGGCGGCGATTCGGATGATGATGATTTTAACGAGAACGAGAAGGTTGCCGAAGTGAGCGAAAATTTGACCACCACCAACGAAGAAGCGTTGCGAGCGAAGATTGGACAGTTGCAAGAACGCGTGAAAGCGTTGAGGAGGACGCAATCGACGCCAAGAAAAGGAAACTTTCCCGCGACCGCCACTGCCGCGGTTTCTGTCGCGGGCGCGGCGACGACGAGGAGCGGAGGCGACGAGAGGAGAGAAGGAGAGGGCCAAGGGGCGGATGTTGAAGGAGCAGTGGATGCGGATGGGACGGGTACTTTCTGGGAAGACATTTTGCGAGCGTCCGTGAGTACGTTGGAGGATATATTCAGCGGCGCGTCGTCCTCTTCCTGGGACGAAGACGAAGACGACGTCGAAGAAGAAGAACGAGAGAAAACTTCGCTGACGGTTGGAATCGAGAAGGGTGCGGAGACCGTGGACGTGGACGGTGGAAAAAGGGAGAAGACGAGAATAGATGGTAATAGTAGCGGTAGTAGTAACAGTGTTGATATTGAGGGCAGGAAAAAGAACAAGGACAGCAGGTGGGAATGGCAAAGACAGTTTGATACTCCGAATCAGTTCATGGGGCATTTCAAGAAAGCGCCGGCAGAGAAAGGAGAAGAGAAGAGGCTCACTACCACCGCGGCAACTAGTACTACTACAACTGACTCCACCACTCCATTGATAACGACAACTATAACGACGACGACGACAAAAGAAGAAGAAGAAGAAGAAGAAGAAAAAGAAAAAGACTCAACGAATGCTGGGTCAAACTGGATCCCAGACGCGAGCGCGTTTCTTTCGCGTCTCCCGCTTCCGCCTTTGATCGGGAATTTGTTTTCTGGATCATCTTCATCCTCGACTGCAACGGCGACTACTTTTGCTGCTAACGCTGCTGCTGATTTAAGCATATCTGAGCAAAGTGAGGAAGTAAGCGCAGAAGACGACGAACGAATAATCGATGAACGACTTCGCGACGCGAACGTAAACGCCGTCGCGGTTGCAAACAACGCCTTGCAAAAATTAACAGCCGCTATTCAAGAGATTGACTTACAAATCGATAGAGAATCGCCGCCGCGCACGCCAAGATCACCATCATCACCACCACCACCATCAACAGCGCAAGAAGGCGGGGCTTTCATCACCGCCGAAAATCAAAGTGAAGAGGATACGTTCAACGATTTAAAGGAGGCGCTCTCCGAGGCGATTAAAAATGCAGACAAAGCAAAAGCAAAGCTTGGAGACGTCGAAGTAGCGGCAAATGACGTTTTGAAAATGCGCGAACGCATCGAAAAGTATCGTCAAAGCGCGACGTATAAGAAGAACGTTTCTATGACATCTTCCGAAAATGGTAAACGCGGCTTGAGTGAAAGTCAGCCGGAAAATATTCAAGCTTTGCGTCAAGCGCTCGAAGCTGCCCAGGTCAAATTAAAAGAAGCTTCAGCTTCCTCGCGTAAACAAACTGTCGTTGTTGCCAGACAAGTTTTGGTATTGAGAGAACTTTTCGAGCCAGGAGCACAAAAGTCTGCAGAGAAGAGTAGTGAGAATGACGCCGATACCGATATTCAACGAGAACAACAACAAGAGGGACTGGTAGAAACGAAAAGAATCGACGAAGGTTTGTATAGTAAAATCAACTCGGCTCGTAAAGTAGCCGAAGATGCGATTGTTGCGTCGAATATTACCGAAACTTTAGCGAAACTAACGTCGTGGCCAGGCGCAAAACTTTCGCAAATTGTCACGAGGCAATTCGAAGAGATGGCGGCGATTGATGAAGACGCAGAAGATTTTGTCGGGTCAACAACATCAACCGGTGAAACCGACAGAAGCGATAACTTGGATAGCATTCTCCAGCCTGCTTTAAGAAACATGGTTTCCTCGTCCTTATATCGAGCGTCCGAAGAAGATACGAAGAATGCTAGGATTGCTTGTTCTCTTTCCTCTTGGATTTATAATTTTCCGGACCAAACGACAAAGGATGGTTTAACTCGAAACGGTTTGACCATGTTATGGAATTCGCACGAGCACGAAGAAGCTCTTTCGGAGGATGAAATTAGTGGCAACGACAGTCAACAACAACAACAACAACTCGTCCAAACCTCGAGTTTTGAGAATATCAACTTCACCGATGCCGACGCCGCCGACTCGGAGATGAACAACGCCATTCTTTTAGAAAATTTGAAAAAGGAAAGACACAATCGAGAAGAATCGATTCGCTTAGCTTCTGCGGCTGCGGATGAAGCCATCAAAGCGTTGGCATCGGTGAAGAGAATGCGAGAATTAAAACCTGACGATCCAAACGCGGCCGAGGCTGCAAGAAAAGCCACGGAGCTCGCTAATTTGGTTTCTCAAGAGCTCACCAGAGTTTCGGAGTCTCAGAAAACGTTGAAGAAAGAACGCTCGGCGTTGTTACGCGAAAGCGAGAAAATAAGCGAGTTACAAAAACAAAGAGCAAAATCGAAAGCGTCTTCGGAAAACGGATTACAAAAGAAAAAGAAGAAGAATGGTAATAACAAAGAAGCCGGTGAGAATGCGGTGATGCCGGTGAACTATTGCGTGGGCGTAGACAAGGAAAACGCAACGTTATGGATTGTCATCGAAGGATCGACCAACTTTGCCTCGTGGCAAACCAATTTAACTTGGACACCCACGACGTTTGAGGATAAAGAAATCAGAGTCCATCAAGGAGCGTACGCTTGCGCGCAAAGAATGTACGATCGCGTTGAAAAATTGTGTAAAGACCATTTGAAGACGTTTGGCTCTAAGAAGGCTCGGATAAAATTAACTGGTCATTCAATCGGTGGATCTCTGGCGTATTTGCTCGGTCTGATGCTCATTCTGAGAAATGGAGTTCCTCGATACGCGCTCGATGATATCTGGACGTTCGGGTCGCCGTACGTTTTCGATCGCGGTGCGGAAGATTTGATGCAAAGGATTGGGCTGCAGCGAGATTTCATTAAAGGCGTCATCATGGGAAAAGATATCGTACCTCGATCGTTTTCGTGCTATTATCCTCCGTGGACGCGTTCTATTTTGGGCTCGGCTCCCTGTCCTCGGCCGTTCAAATGCGTGAACATGCCTACGCTCTTAAACGAAGAAATGATGTACGCACCTTTGGGTGACATGTATCTTTTACAACCCGTACACGGTTCGGCGCATCCACTTTTACCAGAAGGACCGGGATTCTATAAGCTCCAAGGAGAAGAAATGTACGACATAATCGCCGCTAAAGCTCGCGAAAGTAGTTCGATATCGACGATGAGTCTAGATGCGAGTTTCGACGAAGAATCGCATTGGCTCGATGCGCAAAAAGACGAGCGTAAACTTGATTTTTACGCCGATGAAGTAGCTCAAACGCGAGGGTCAACAACAACTTCAACGACGAAGACTCTGTCTGAGAATTTAAACAAGATTGCGTGCTTAACGCAAGCGGATGCTGCATTAACGGCGTCCTTGATAATTTCCCAGATTGATGGAGAGCTTTTGAACAAAGCGAAAGAAGGCGTCGGCGGTGATCTATCGGTGATAATGCGAAAACAAACTCGAGATGCGGCGCAGAGAGTGATACTCAACACGCCACATCCACTCACAGTTTTGTCGGATCCGAGAAGTTACGGATCGCAAGGATCAATCAGTCGTCACCATAATCCGTACTCATATCAAAAAGCTTTGTCCAGAGCTGCGAAAGCTTCGGCGGGAGAAAATAAAGAATATTCATAAACACGTGAACAGTAGCAGTGAGCTTGTAAAATAAAATTTGTATGTACAACAGATAATAATAGTATATTTACGCGGCTTTCGCGAATCCGACTCTAGACCCGCCGTGATCAAATACCGTGTGATACGGTCCCAAAAACACGTCACCTAGAATCCACAGAGGACCCATTGGTTTAGGAACATCTAAACCCATGAAACCGCTAATGCACGTGTTTGAGCCTTGTCCATCATCAATCTCTAAGACGTACTGTTTCGGCGTCAATTCGAAAGATTTACCGGCAATTGTAAACGAAATATTTGGCATTTCATCGATGGCGTTGCAATCGACTCCGGCTTGTCCACCCGGCTGCGCCGGGACAAAGTCACAAACCTTCTCGAGTTCATTCAAAACAACCGTACGAGTCACGTTCGCTTGCAATAACTCCTTCGCGTAATCCACGGCCATTTCACACGCCGAGCACGCAACTTTACTCTTTTTCGTTTCTTTTTCCTCCTTCTTCTTTGACGGTTTGAAAAGATCGCCCAAAAGCGAGAGACCCCCGCGAAGACTGCGATGTTTCTTTTCCTCTCTCGTCGTCATCAGTAATTTTCGAGACGTGGCCAACACCCCGGTTCGCTCACTTATTTCTTTTTCAATCGCATTTGTTTCAGCGGCAGCTGGACAGATGTTCAAACTCTCGCAGATTTGACTCGAATCGTACGTTTCGATGTCGTCCAAAAATTCTTCGCCGTAACGTTTAATGGCAATCTTACACTCTTGAATCATCAAGTTTTCGGCGCCGATTGCGTCGTTAATTTTATCGATGACGGCGGAAGGTCCGGCGAGCAACGATGTTCCTGTATCTGCAATCGCTTGATGCTTAGTAGAGGAGGAGGACGACACCGTCGTCTTGTCGTTTTTGTCGTCGATCAATGAAAACTCACCAACTTTCACGTCATCCAAATCGAATTGCCAGTAGCCTTTCTTCGTCAAATCCACCCAGACGTGCTCGCCGACGAAGTGCTTCTCGTCGACGCCACCAAAGACGAGCTCTCCACCATCAACCACACCGTCCCCGTCTTGATCTCTGTTTAACCAAAACGAAAACTGATCCTTCTCGACTTGATTTTGCGCGACGGCGTTATCAAACACCGGCGTGACCCCGTCGACGGCGATTTCCTTAAATCCCAATCCTAAGATCCCGTCAAACTTAGCGAAAAGGAACGTCAATCCCGGCTCTTTCGTCGCTTCTGCAAACGTCTGATCTTTGATTTCAATCGAATTTCCCAAACGCACCGTATCCGAGCTCAAGAACCCGCTCAATGACCCAGATCCGTATTGAATTGCAAAATCCTCACCGTTCGGCTCGTACGACCTGCTCTTCTCGCTGTCGTACTTTTCGTGCGCGTCGCAGGGAATTTGAGAAAACTTGCACTTTGACGACGGCACCCACAAATTCGAGCTCCCGGTATCGAAACACACCTGAAATTTCTGCCCTGGCGTTCCAATTTCCACCGGACCGTAATATTGCGCGTCCATGTAATTCGCTATGGGCACCGACGACGTCGCCGCCGCTCCTCCTTCTCCTCCGATCGACGACGCGTCTTCTTCAGATGATTCCATCTTCTTGTCTTCCATTAAACTCGTTTCGGCGTTTCTCGTGTACTTCTCCACCATTTGCTTCTTCTTCATCTCCGCGCCCATCGCGCGCAGCTTGGACGCTTTCATCTTCGTTTGCCAGTTTTCGCTTAGAACTTCCTCGTCCTCGTTTCCTTTCCTCAAAGGCACCTTTTTTTGTAAGGACACGCGGTGAAGCACTCCTTCCAGGACGTGACTCTTAGTACGTTGATGATGATAACGAAGACCAACATTACCACCACCAGAAAAACCATCATAAAACAGCATCAGCATCGATGCGCCTACTAAAGCGAGCGTTATCATCGTCAACGAACGAGGACGTACACGACGACGTTTGTCTTCTTCTTCTTCTTCTTTAGGGAACATGAGATGAAGAATGCTTCACCGCACAAAATTCGTGACGATGATGATGATGATGCTTTTGGTACATAAAAGATGAAAGACCGACGAAGTTTAAAACGAATCGGAAGACACCAAACAAAGTCTCGACGAATTCTCTTCTTCTTAGTAAATGTCTTCTTCCTTTATTATTATTAAACAACAATATTGAGTGATAATAATAACGAGCGGAGAAATTATGATGGAAATTTGGCGGCAAATTTTATTGTTTGACCCAAAAAACGACTCTAAAATACTACTAAAAAAACTACTAAAAAAACTACCGCTAAACTACCTCTTTCTCCTCTTTGTCTTTCTTTCGAAAACGACGTCGGTACGCGCGACGAATTTACAAGAAGAGTCGTCGTCGTCGTTTGAGGAGAAGAACAGTCTCGAGCCTTCGTGAACGGGAGAGTTCTTAGAGTTTCCGTGAGGGAAGCATAAGACCGCGCCGACTCTCGGCGCGACGGCGTTACCGACGATGACTTTTTTCTTCTGTTCTTCCCCGTTAGCATGATCATCATCATCGACGGAATAGAACGTCGTCTCGCCACCTCGAAAGGTATCGGTCAAGTAGATGAGAAACGTGAGGCGCGTCGTCCGCTGGTTTTCTTTATTATGAGTGTTGTTACCGTCGAGGAGCGCGTTCGTGTCGACGATGAATTCGTTGGTTTGTTCGTCGAGCATACCGCACGGCCAAGCGCCGTCGAGATGTCTGCGATAGACGCTCTTATCGTCGTATTTGAATATTCGAAACCGCGGGTTTATGCCGACAGGAAGCCAATAATGGTGGACAGAATTATCGTCGTCCTCGTCGTCGTCTTCGAACGCATCTTCTTCGTCGGCGTGGAAATGGTCGCGAATTCGTTGCCAAATATTTTCTACGACAGCATTATGCACGCATATTTCGCAATACTCCATCGACTCTTGGTCGTTCTCGTCGTCTTTTACGAGTCCACACGCCAAAGCGCTTTGAACGAATAACTCGCACTCTGCATTCGCGAAAACAGACGTCAACGCGAATATCCCGGGTCCAACCGTTTGACTCAAATCGACGCGATTTACTCTCGGCGCTCGAAAGCCTGCCGGCGCGAGTATCAAAGCGTTTGGAGAGACTGGTCGAAATAGTTTCAACGGTAAACGATTTGCCGGCCGCCGTCGACCGTCGTCCTCGCAACAGACGATGAAGCGTAAGTTATTATTGTTGTTACGCAAAGCGGCGGCGTGTATTTTTTCCTCTTCCTCTTCCTCTTCCGAACGCGCGGGTAACTCAACCCTGTTTCTAATTTCCACGCGAACTCTTTCGCGACGAGAAGAAGCATCATCATCGCTCACCATCCACGCACGAATCATTTCCCGTTTTTTCATCTCGAGACTTTTTTCGCCTCGTCTTCCCGCGCTCTTCTTCCTCGTTTTTTTCTCCTCGTCGTCGTCGTCGTCGCTGCTTTTGCGAATTAATTTCAATACCCGCCACAAAAGCTCGTCCTCTTTCTCCTCTTCGCTGCTGACGATGATGTTACCACCACCGACGCCGTTGAAACTCTTCCTCGCGAACGAACACCCTCGCACTAAATTCTCCGCGCCAATCTTCTCGATCGTCTTCTCGACGCCGCTCACGTTCTCGCCCTTTCCGCTCTCGGCAACAACGTCCTCCTCCCCGTCCTCGTTATTCTCAATCAGTAGTAACTCTGCGGCTGCGTTTGCATCTCCCGCCGCGCAAAACGTAAAATACGCGCATCGCAAGGACGCGTTCGTCAAACGAAGAAGTTGATGCGTCGTCGTCGCAGTAAAAACTCGTCGACGACGACACCCTTCAACATTTTTGGTGTTCAACTGCTTGACTTTTCCCAAGAGTTTCTTCACCGCTTTCGCGTTCGCGCGGAGTTGACACAAAGCGAAAACTCTCTCCAACAGTTGAGAGAGATTGCGACGAAAAGAGAAGAGTTGTTCGTCCGAGGAGAACAAACGCACTTTGTTATCGTCTGAATCGTCCCTCGAATCGTCCGAGATCAAAAGCAAGTCCAAGACGTGCAAAAACGCTTTCACCGAGGAGGTCAGATTTCCCGCTCGCAACGCGACGTCGCACACGCGCTTCTGTTTGTTCGTTTCGACGAGAACGGGAGAGGAGAGAGACGACGAGGATGCGTTTTTTTTCACGGCGCTACACAACGCGAGTGAGGTGTTTATCTCCTTTGTCTTCTTCTTCTTCTTCTTCTTCTTCTTTGACATGATGATGATGCAAAAGCCGTTGAAGACGAGCGTGTGCGTGTTCTGAGGAAAAGCGGTATGCGTTCATGTTTATAATCATAATGAAGGCAAAGTTATTACTCTATGCGATGCAAAATTAGTATTAAGTAGTGCGTGTTTTACTAAATTCTCTCTCTAACTCTCTTTTGTCTCTCTCATTTCGCGCGATGACGTTATTCGTACGACGTCAAAATTAAAGTATTCTTCTCAACTAAACGTACGCTCTCTCGTTTTCTCGCTCTCGACTACTTCGCGGCGGCGGCTCGAACGTTGAAGACGAAAGCGTCGCACTTTTCTTTCGACTTTACGACGCCACTCTCGTCGCAGACGCCCGAGGCGACGTCCAAACCGTTCGGGCTTAACACCATGACCGCTTCGGAGCAGTTTTCCGGCGTCAATCCGCCGGCTAAAATCCATCCTTTCCTGGAACATCCTTTGGGAACTTTTAAGTTTTCCCACTCGAATTTCTCCCCCGATCCGGCGTTGACGCCGTCGATTAACACGTAATCTACCGTTTTCCTCGGTCCATTTACCCAATCAATCGGTGCTTTCCACCCTTTCTCTCCGGATAACATTTCCTTCCGTCTCGAGGCTAACTCCTCTTCGCTCTCCCCGGGCATTTCCGTCACGATTTTCCCGCTCTCGTCCGCCGAGCACACCCAAATAACTTTGATCTTTTGCGGAATATCCTTCAGAGATTGTCTGGCCAAATCGCCGTGTAACTGCGCGTGCGTGTTATATCCAAGCTCTTCGCATATCTTCGCTATTGTCGCTCCGTCTTCGTCCACGAACACCGCTACTGGCGTTATCACTCTTTCCTTCGTCTTTTCGCACTCCTCCACGATCGCCTTCGCTCGTTCGATATCCACCGACCTTTTACTCTTGGGCCACAGAATCATCCCAACGTGTGAGGCTCCGCTGTCGATGGCGACGCGACAATCTTCCGCGGTGGTGATGCCGCAAATTTTCACCACTCGAGGTCGGTCGAAATTCATTTCATTCTTCTTCTTCTCTTTAGTAGTGTTCGTTGTTTTTCGCTCTTCTTCTTCTTCTTCTCGTTCTCGTTGTTCTGATGATGATGATGACGAAGACGACGACGCGCGAGGAGGATCATCGAAAGCAGATATCTTCTTCGTTCCTCTTAAACGACAACTTTTCGTCGCACGACGCGTAGTATTCGTGGTGGTGGTGGTCGAAATCATCGTCGTCGTCATCCTCGTCGTCGATGCGATCGTCGTCGCCGTCATCTTTTCCCTTTCGCTGTTTTTGTGAGACGAAAGAAAATTTTTACGAGTGAAGAGGAAGAGAATGAAATTTTGTGATTTTTGTTGTTTTTTTACACACGACAGACTTTCACTCAGACGGTGTCTCAAAAAAGGCACACACTCTTTGCCTCGCGATTGAGAGACGATGACTTTTTGTCTCATTTTGAAGAGGAGAAAATGGAATAAAATCACACAATCTCTTCTTCTTAGTAGTCTCTTCAGAAAAACGACCGACGCGCTCTTCTCGTTCTCTCTTTTTCTCTTTTTCTCTTTTTCTCTCGTTCTCTCGTTCTCTCTCTCTCTCTCTCTCTCTCTCCCTCTCTCCCTCTCTCCCTCTCTCTCTCTTCACTCCTTTCTCTCTCTCTCTCTTTTCTTCTCCCTTTTTCAATAAAACACAAAACTTCTCTCTCTCTCTCTCTCTCTCT
>Ga0114997_10002672_pt1 | contig 14294 bp, 12 predicted proteins | sample ArcticOcean_MG_C_2_FD_87045 | JGI IMG/M metagenome (GOLD analysis project Ga0114997, IMG submission 87045) | Marine microbial communities from western Arctic Ocean - ArcticOcean_MG_CB4_136 | ecosystem: Environmental > Aquatic > Marine > Oceanic | place: Arctic Ocean: Canada Basin | collected... | reverse complement strand
GGATTGGTTAGAATCGGATAGTGTGTGTAAAAAAGGAAAAATTAAATTAGCACAAGCAACTGAAAAATTGAAAAAAATTAAACCGATGTCAAAAAAAAAAAACATTATGGTCGGAGGAGGAAAAAAAAAGACAATAAAATATAATCGTAAAAAAATTAAAATATATAGAGAAAAAATACATACAATAAAAAAATCAGTAAATAATCCAGAAGAAGGGTTGAATACAAAAAAGACAAAAAAGATTAACGAATTAAAAATTAAAATACAAAAATTGTCACGTAAAAATAGACATAAATATAAGGGTGGTAAAAAAACAAAAAAGCACAGATAATTAATACTACTTAATAATTTTAATTAGTATTAATCGTTTTTATCTTTTTGTATAATATTTTCTAATTCTTCTACTTTATTGTTTAATAATTTTAATTGTTTAATTAATTCTTTGGTTTCATTATGAGATTCATCTTTTTCGATTTGTTCAACTTGGTACCACCAATTATATACACCAGTAACACCATTATAACCTAATTTAAGAACATTATATGCTAAATCGGCACTTTCATATAAAATAATACCTAAAACCATATAATATAATTAATTATTATTTTTAATTAAAACTTAAGCTGATAGTATTTCTTTCCGACTTAGGTTTTCTTCTGGATTTTTTAGGTTTTTCTAAAACAGAATTTTTCATTTCATTTAATTCATTAACGCTTACAACACTGTTTGAATCTTTTTGGTTAATATTAATTTTTTTTGTTTTTAATCCAGATAGAATATCACCTAAATCACTTGGTCCTCTCATTTCAGCTCTGGGTGCTCTTGAGAAATTATCTTTAACATCAACAGCATCGTTATATTGGTTTCTTCTACTTGCGGCAACGTCTGGTCTTGCTTGTTGTCTTGGCATTCTGGGAGGATTTTGTCTCATTTCTCTGGGTGGAACAGGAGGAGAGCCCATAGGTGGTATAGGTCCAGATCCACCCATAACACCTCCCATAAATTGTCCAAATCCAGGATTACTTTGATTCATAGAATTCATAGCAGCGCTTTGAAATTGTTGCATAAGTTCTGGATTTTGTTTCATAATATCATCCATACCAGGCATAGAGGTTTTAAACATAGTATTAGTCATATGTAACATAGCGGCACTTCCTCCAAGCATAAATAATAATTTTAACTCTGGTGCCATTTTAGCTTTTCCTCCATATTTTTCGTGTAATTCACCAAAAACATCATCATATTCATCAACATTTTCATTAACAGCTTCGCTCCATCCATCAAGTTTGATATCAAAAGGGTCAAATCTTCCGTTAAGAAATTCTAAACCACTAACAAAAGCCATTAACATTTTTCCTTGAAATTTAACGCTGTTTTTTTTTTCTTTTTCATTTTTAATCATTTCATACTCACCTTTCATTTCAGCTAATGATGAATCCATTGTATATTTTTTTGTCAATTGTATTCCTCTTTTTTCTAAATCTTCAAGTTTTCTTAAAAATTTTAATTTTTCTCTCAACACTTCTTCTGGAGATATTGATGGTTGAGTAGGAGGTGCTGAAGGAGCAACAGGAATTTCATTAAATGTTTTAAATCCGTCATCAGTTTCTATTTTTGGAGTAGTAGTTGCTCGTTTTAAAGGATTATTATTAATGTTAATTGTATCATCAACTTTTAAAGTAACATTTGATAATGGTGGGCTATTACCAAAAATATTACTGGTTATATCAGTAAATGAAGGTCTTTTCTGTCTGGGTTTATCAGTAATATCGATATTACCAAGTTCGTTTAAGTCAGATAAGTTGATATCTGCTCTAGGAGAAGTAGCTTTATTTTTATTAGGATTCATAAGCATTTCAGCTCCTGGTCCAAAATTAACACTTTTTCTGGGAGCTTCATCTATATTGATTTTTATTGCACCAACTGAATCAGTGCTTGTGACATTTAAATTAGGTTTTCCTAAATTTAGTTTGATTTCTTCCATCTTATGTTTTAAATAGAACTTTTAATTTTAAGTAATCCGCATAATAAATATATTAATCTGTTTTATGTTTTAAAATGGTATTTTTTAAATACCACCTACCTTGTAAAAAACTATCAGCTAAATCATCCTTTTTTTTGTGTTTATTAAATATTTCCAACCAGTTATTAAGAAAATTATTTTCATTTAAAATGTTCCGGGTTATAATTATACTTTCTTTTTTTCTTTCAGCATATGTTGTTTTTTTATTTCCTAAAAATTCTTTTAATTTATTAGAAGCAGATACTTGTTCTACAAGAGGTATATCTTTTTCAATAAAATGTTGCATAATCATTCCCTGTAAAGTTTTCATTCTCATAGCTAATGGTCCAATTTGGTTTTCAATAATAACCCCATCTATTTTAATATCTTTAAGTACAGTATTAAATTTTTTTTTTAAATTCCTACCATATTGAACTAAATTAAAAGTATTTGCTTTAATTGAAGATATAATATCAAAATATTCTTCATTTATTTTATTTAATATTAACAATTTCAAATCATCTTTTTTAATTTTTTTCCCAAAATCAATATTGTATTTATTTGCTAATTCTTTTAGTTTTAGAAATTTTAATTTTGTGATTTTTTTAGTATTTAACTCGGAAGATGGTATTTTAAATTCTTTATTTTTGGCATGAATTTTACAATAATATTTATTATTTTTTGTAAATTTTGCTTTTTTATTACATGGTTTATTTGTTTTTTTATTTATTTCACTGCAACAATAATTTTGTTCGTTACATAAATTTAATACATCCCAAATTTTAATTTTATAATTTAATTCATCGGTAATAAAAAATAAACAAATTCCTAAATTTTTCATTCCAACATCTATACTTAATATATTCATACACATACGTGTTATTTATTGTTTAAATATTATTTAGTTATTTAATAATATTAAAACTATTGCGTTGCTTTTTTTAATAACAATTGTTCTTGTGTCATAATTGGAGCGATTAATTGTGATTGTAAAGATTGTCTTGAGAAATATAATTTTTTTAAATCAGAATTTTCATAACCATATGGTCTTGAATTATCCGCACAACCTTGAAATAAATATTTATTAATATGATTTGAATTTGCAACCTTTTTGACACACGGAGAACATTCATTACAAGCTAATTCTTGATTTTTTTCAGTTAGTCCTTTACCATTTCCAATTAACCATTGTCTGTAATCGTAATTATTTTTAATACCTAATTTATTCCTAAATTTAGCATTTGCATCATATGAAGGATTAAAATTAGTAAAGAATCTTCCATCACTCATGAAAGGAGGTGTATTAAAATGTATATTATTAGAACCTGAATAACAAGTAGCCCAGCTCATTTATATATTTGATATATAAAATTATTCAGATGATTTTATTAAATGAATTAAAGTGTCCTTTTTTAATGATTTATAATTAGTTAAACCTTTTGCTTCAGCAATAGCTTTTAATTCTGTTACTTTTAATTTATGATAATCAACATCTTCGTTATCTGAAGCAGAATCATGTGCTTCTTTTGAAACTGTAATATTTTTATTAGGAATTACTGTATTATCTTCATTGTTAGTATCATTATCATCATCATCATCATCATTATTATCATCATCATCATCAATTTCATCTAAACTATCAACTTCTTCTAATTCAATATTATTGTTACATTGAACTACTTCTTTAACTGTAATTTTTTTGACATCAGATAGTGATAATGACATATCTTGTACTTTTGCTAAAGATAATTTGGGGATTTCTTCTTCCTCATCACTTTCGCTATCACTAATTTCTTCGCTATCATCATCAGAATCATCAGAAATTTCAATTCTATTATCAATATCTTCTTTATTTGAAGAATCATTATTCCAATCATTATTACTTTGAGTATTACTTTCATCAGTGTTACTATAATGTTGTTCATTATTTTGATATACTTCATTATTTGATGGTTGATAATTTTGTACTAAATCAAACATAATATCAACTTTTCTTTCCATAGATGACATTTTTCTTCTAAAATATAAAAACAGTAATGTACAACTCAGCGCGCTAATACCTAAACTAATCACAAGTCCTTTTGATAAAACCATTATTAATAGATAAGAATAAAATAAAAAGTATATTCAAACGTATATTATATTTTTTCTAAAATATAATTTGTTGTATTTATTATATTTTTTCTAAAATATCATTCGTCATATTTATTATTTTTTCAGGATAATTTAATTTTTTTAATACAGAAACACCACCTTTTACAGTAGAAATTCCTTTGATTATTTTATAAGTATATACTGGTTCTTTATTTTTGTTAAATAAAGTTTTCATAGATTTATTTGAAATTGTTTTTTCTTTCTTAAATAAATTACAAAGTCTAATATAATGTGTGGTTAATAAAAATCTAACATTTTTATTTTTGGATATATAATTTAAATAAGAATAAGCACTACTTATAGCTTCATATGGGTTAGTTCCAGAATATAATTCATCAAATATACAAAAATGTTTTTTATTGGGATTTTTTTCAATTAAATCTAATATATTTTTACATCTTCTTGCTTCTGCTTGAAATAAACTATCTCTTGAGCAAGTATCTGGTATATTTAAATAACAATGTATATAATCAAATAATCCATTAGTCCCACTCTCAAAAAATCCTAATCCAATTTGTTGTGATAATAAAATATTAATTGCGGTTGCTTTTATGGTTGTGGTTTTCCCAGCTGCATTTGGACCAGTGATAATAATATTTTTCTTTAAATTTATATTATTTTTGATAGGCTTTTCAATAGAAGGGTGATACATATTCTTAAAATCAATATTAAATTTATTTTTAAATTTACATAAATTTAATTTTTTTATTTGTATATTTTTATTAATACCTAATATAGTATCAATATAGCCGTGAAATCCAAAGGAATATTGTATAATATTTTCAATATTTTGATCATCATATAGTATAAAAAAACTTTTCATAAGTTTTCCAATATATTTTATTTTTCCCAATTTATGAGTATTATCAGGTAAGTTACGAATAGTGTTATGAAATTTTTGCAATTTATCTTTATAAATTAATAAATTAGTATTAAATTTATTATAAGATTTGTAATCTTTTGATAATGTGTGAAAATATTTCATTTTTTCAATAGTATAATCTAAATAATTGTTTATAATTTCAAATTTATTAATTATGTAATGTGTATTAATATAAAATCTATAACAGCTTAAAATATTTTGATAAATATTCCAAAAGAACATACCAGCAGCGAATACTAAATAAAATTTATTCCCAAGTGAAGCATTTTTAAATGAAAAAAAAAGTTTTCCGACGGCATGATTTCTTAAATTTTCTTTTAGTATTTTATAATATGTTGACCATGTGATAGGTAATCGCATCATTTTAAGTACAACAAATGGTACAACTAAAATAAATAAGGGTGCAATTAATTGTAAAACAGGGGCTGAAATATTATAAAAACTTAATATGGATAAAAATATTGCGGATTTATTAAGCCATTTAAATCTTTGAAAATCAATATATTGATATCTTTCTAAAAAGTTGTTTTGACTTCTAACTTCTCTCCAAGATTTAAGCATATTTTCTATAATAGATTTTTCAAATGGAATAGAATCTATGTTTTTATATAATTTCTGTGAATCTTCTAAAAAATCTTTATCGGTTGTAAAATATTTTGACCATGAAGGTATGCTTAATTTACCTAATTCAGATTTAGGGTTAAACGTATAATCGTATATTGATTTAGTATCTTTTGAAATTGTATTTATTAATTCTAAATCATTTTTAATATTATTTGAAATTATTTGTTTATTTTTTAAAAATTCAATAGGTAATTTAAAAGTGTCTTCAGAAAAAAAGTTGTTTTCTTTATTTAACATTTAAATGAAATAAAGAAAATTGTATTATTTATTAAACGATTAATAAATAAAGAAAATTTTATTATTTATTAAACAATTAATTTAATCCTAAGTGTTCGGTATAGTTTGCTGGCATTTCTACAATTTGAGTAGAATAATAATCTTCAAATCCTTTAAGACGTGTAGCATCGTGTTTTGAACTAAAATTAATAGCTATGCCTTTTCTTCCCCATCTTCCAGAACGTCCAATTCTGTGTAAATAAGTATGCTCATTTTTAGGAATATCAAAATTAATAACAATACTAACTTGTTGAACATCAATTCCTCTGGCAAACAAATCTGATGTAATTAATACACGACAACCACCACTTTTAAATTCTGCGTGTGTTTTTTTTCTTTCATCATCTGGCATTTTACCATGAATTTTTTTAACAGGAAAATTATCTGCTTCCATTGCTTCTTGTAAATCATCAACTCTTTTGGTGCTATTACAATATATAATAGCTTGTGATACACTCAAACTTGAAAATAAATCTTTAAGTGTTTCATATTTTTGAACATCATTTTCAATATTTATAAAATATTGTGCGATTCCTTGTAATGTGAGTTCTTCTGCTTTAACTAAAATTTTAATCGGGTCTCTTAAGAATTTGTTTGTTAATTCTTGTAAGTCAGTAGGCATAGTAGCACTAAATAATCCAATTTGAATTTCATTTGGCATGAATTGAAAAATTTTATACATTTGTTCTGTAAATCCAGAAGATAGCATTTCATCTGCTTCATCAATAACCAATAATTTTAAATATTTGTTTGATAAATATCTTCTTCTAAACATATCATGAATTCTTCCTGGTGTTCCAATTACGACATGAGGAGTATTATCTAATAGATTTTTTTTATCTTTCTCTACTGATGTTCCGCCAACTAATAATTGACTTTTAATTCCTAAAAATCTTCCAATATCATCTAATACTTGTTTTGTTTGAATAGCTAATTCATGAGTTGGAGCTAATATAATAGCTTGAGTATTATTATTATTTTCATTAATAATTTGAAGAGTACCTGTAACAAAAGCACCTGTTTTTCCTGTTCCAGATTGTGCTTGCGCAATAATATCTATAGGTGGTCTGAAGGTCATTGGATAAAGAGCTTTACTTTGAATAGAACTGGGTTTTTCAAACCCAAAAGCATAAATACCTCTTAATAGTTTTTGTTTTAAATCTAATTTTTCATCGTCCCATCCTGAAATTTTATAATATAGATTATTTTTTGAAGATTTCTCTAATACTGAAGTCATCGTGAATAATATTAATAAAATATATTTAAGTTCGTTTCAATTTTAAATTAATGTAAAATTGATATAAAAAAAAATGGTGATATATTATTAATAATATGACATCTCTATTGGAAATTAGACATTATGATTTAAATTTTTTTGAAAATTTTGAAAAGCAAAATAATATAGAAGAATTATCTAAAGAAATAATTAAAAAAATTAATAAATTATCTAAAAGGGTTGGAGCTCCTTCTTATCAAAAAACTCCTGTATTTAAAAGAAATAATTATAGACATAATATGTCAAAAAATAGGAAAGAAAATATAACTGAAGAAGATTGGAATACACTAAGAAATTTTAAAAAAACTAAATTAGAAAAAAATACACAAGGAATTGAAGCAAATATGGATAAAATTAGATGTAATTTAAATAAATTAACAGATAATACATATGATATTGTATTGGATGAAATTATATGTATTATTAAAGATATAATTAAAGATGAAGAAAATTCTTCTCTTCTTGAAAAAATTGGAGAAGCTATATTTGAAATAGGTAGTGTTCATAAATTTTGGTCCAGGGTATATGCTACATTATATAAAGAATTAATTAAAAAATTTCCTATTATGAAAAATATTTGTATCAAAAATTTTCAAAATTTTAAGGGTATATTTGAGAATATTAATTATATTGATTCAGGCGAAGATTATAATTTATTTTGTGAATATAATAAAGAAAATGAAAAAAGAAGAGCACTCAGTAATTTCTTTAGTATTTGTGCTGAATTAGAAATTATTGATAAATTAGAAATAGAATCTATTATTGTAGGATTTATTAAACAAATTAAAGTGGATATTAATACGGAAAATAAAGAAAACCATATTGCTGAATTAGTTGAGAATATTAGTATAATGATTACATCTGGAAAAAAATATTTGTCTAAATCTGATAACTGGGATTATATTTTAACGTCTATTGAATATTTTTCGAATTTGAATCATAAAAAATATCCAAGTTTAAATAGTAAAATAGTTTTTAAATTTATGGATTTACATGACGAATTGGAAGATGATTAATAATAATAATAATAATATAAAAGCAGTTTGATTGTTATATTATTATGAGTAGTAAAAATCTATCTTTTTCTTTAATAGAAACAAGTTCAAATAATAAGCAAGTAACTTATGAAAGTTTAATGGAACACGTTAATGAAAAATCAAATAAGTTACAAGATTTAAATGTGTATGAACTATTGCCGGATAGCAGCAATGTCTGGACGGACGATCATGTTGCATCTGAATTACATTATGATGAAAATTATACAAAAAAACAGTTGGATTTAATTGCCGATTATTATGAAATTTCTAAACGTAAAAAAAGGAAATCAGAATTAATAGAAGAGATTGTTATTTTTGAAAGAGAATCAGTTAATTATGATATAACTCAGAGAAGAAAAACACTTTGGTTTTATATGGATGAATTACATAATGATAGTTTCTTAAGTAAATTTTTAATATTAGATTAAATTATATGGTATTATCACAGATTAATAAGAAAGTTTCATATACTGAATTAAAAAATATTGATGAAAATGATAAAGGTAGAGATGTTTCTATGTATCAAATACAATTGTTAAATATTCCAGTTATTATTGCTTTAGGGAATATTAAATTTACATTTATTGATAATGATATTTTATTTAGTCCAGTTTATTTGGTAGTAGATGAAACAAATAAAATATACCAAATAGGTGTTTATGAATTTCATAGTAAACAATTAGATAACTTAAAAGATGAAGAAGGAGATTTAGATATTTCTTTAATAGATGGTCCTTTATTATATTCTTTTATTGATAAATCTTATATTAATAAATGTATGGTTAATGAAAAATTAGTAATGGATGATGATTCTGGCGATGATTCTGGCGATGATGCATCAGGTGATGATGATGATGAAGAATTAATGAAATTAAGTGATTTAAGTGGAGATGAGGATGATGAAGAAAAAGATGAGAAAAAGGAAGAAGAATCTAAACTAAAAAATCCTCCAAGGGTAATGGTTGAATTAAATATTGAAGAAGATGACGATAATTTTTTAATAAAAGGTGAAAAAGAAAAGGATGAAAAAAGAGAAAGAAAAAAATATAAAAAACCAGGCAAGAATCCATCACAATGGATAGAACATTTTATGTCTAATAACAATTATAATATTTTAGATAATCCTGGACATGGTGATTGTTTTTTTTATGTTGTTCGAGATGCTTTTAAAAGTATAAATGTTAATGCAGATGTTAAAAAAGTAAGAGATAAATTAGTTGAAAGAGTTGATAATAAGGTATTTCAAAATTATCGAGAAAGATATGATATGTATGAACATGAGATAAGAACTTTACTAAAAGAAATACCTCAAGATAAAAAATTAAAAATTACTTTATCAAAAGAATTTAATAAAATTGCGAGAGAAATAAAAGCTGAAAAGGATAGAGCTAAAAAACTAGCAGCAACGAAAAAGGCAAAAATATTAAAGAAAAAGTACAGTGCGAAGGGTATTGAAATTGAAAGGAAAAAATCTGAACTTATCGCTGCAAAAACAAATATTAAAGAAGTGAAATGGTTAAAAAATATTAAAAGTCTTGAACAGTTACAAAATAAAATGAAAACCTGTGATTATTGGGCTGATCAATGGGCTATAACTACATTAGAAGTTATATTAAATACAAAATTTATTATATTATCAAGTGAGCAATATAAAAAAGGGAATTATAATAAGGTTTTTCAATGTGGTGATTTTGTTCATCAAGAAATAGTAAAGAAGCAGTATTTCAAACCAAAATATTATATTATTTTTGAACATACTGGTAATCATTATAAATTAATTGGTTATAAAGATAAGAAAATTTATAGATTTCATGAAATACCTTATGGTATGAAAACGCGTGTTGTAGAGAAATGTATGAAATCAAAAGGTAAAACATTATATAATTATATACCCAAGTTTGCTAAATTAATTGGAGATACTGTAGATATTCCTATAAAGAGAAAAGAAATAGAGACTAAGAAAATTGAAAACGACGAAGGTGAAGAAAAAAAAGATGAAAAAGACGAAGAGAAATTAGAAGAAGAAGTAGAGATGATTCCCACACCAACCAGAGAAGATGCTGATTTGTTTGATTCTGATATTGAATTTATATTTTATTCCAAGTCTTCAAATTCAAAACCAGGTAAAGGTAATGGTGAAAGTTTACCAGAAGATAAAAAATCAGCATATAATGAATTAGGTGATGTTAAAGATTTCCGCAAGGTTTTATCTAATTTTTATGCTAAGGAAAAGGTATCTGGTGTTCGCCCACCATTATTTGAATTGGATGGAAAAAAGTGGGCTTCGGTAGAACATTATTATCATGCAAATAAGTTTAAAAAAAATAATAAAGATTATTATGATAAATTTTCTTTGGGTTCGGGGTCTGAGTGGGAAGATGAACCATTAAAAGCTTTGGGAGCTGGGGGTAAGGGAGGAAATATTAGAGAAAAAAATCCAGAAACTAAAAAAAGTAAAATTATATATAAAAGACCAAAAGAAATAGTTATGGATGAAGATTTCTTTGATGGTAAAAATCGTGAAATGGTTATGGAGAGAGGACAGCAAGCAAAGTATGAGCAAGATGAATTTTGTAAAAAGGTATTATTAGCAACCAAAGATGCAAAATTATCACATTTTGTTCCAAGGAAACCCAGAGGACAAAATTTAGTAACGTTTTATGATACAATGAGAATCAGACAAAAACTTAAAAAAAAGAACAAATAAATTTATAATATCAATATAATATAAGTTTATTATGAATATAGGAGGAAAAATTTTTTTAAACAGTTCAAAGACTCGTAAAAATAGGAAAAAGAAAAAGAAAAAGAAAAAGAAAAAGAAAACATTTAAGCGTATAAAAAAAGAACGAAAATGGAATAATCCAAATTATCCTTATAGAGATGTAACAAAGGGTGAAGCGCTCAAGGATTTTTTAACGTTAAGAAAATTAGTACAAGGAGATTTAAATCCAAGATCAATCGCGGGGAATGCGTTAGTAGATTGGGGAACAGAAAAGGCGAGAAGAAAAACAAAATATAGGAATAAATCATTTATTGAGAAATGGAAAAATAAAACGAGACGTAACAAGATGATGGAGTTTGCTCAACGAATTAAAAAAGAAGATCCAAGAAAATCAGTATTGAGTGCGACACGTGCAGCAATAGATTTACAATGGGGGACAGTGAATACATTAAGAGCAGCGGCAGCCGCAGGTATGTATAAAAAATATAAAGCAACAAGAGTTTTAGATTTTACAGCGGGTTGGGGGGCAAGAATGATAGCAGCGATGGCATTAGATATAGATTATATTGGTATAGACAGTAATACAAATTTGAAAAAAGGTTATCTTAAGATAATTAAATTATTGAAACCTTATACAAAAAGTAAGGTAAAATTATTTTTTAAAAAGGCAGAAAAAGTAGATTTTTCAAAATTAGGTAAATATGATTATGTATTTACATCGCCGCCTTATGAATATTTAGAAGCGTATGAGAATATGAAAAATTATGAAAATACAGGAAAAATTAAACAACCATCAAGTTCTCAAAAAATAAAAATGAGTGATTCTGCAAAATTTTATGATGAATTTTTAGTTCCTACATTAATAAAAGCATATAAATATTTACCAAAAAACAAATATATTTGTTTAAATATGCCTGATATAATGTATGATAAAATTAAGAAGAGATGGATTCCAGTAACAAAAAAAGAAACTTATGATATAGTAAAAAGAACAGGAGGAAAATGGGGTAAGGAAAAAAGAAGAGGAAAGGAACTTATATTTTGTTGGAAAAAAAAATAAAATAACAATATTATAATATATATATTATAATGTCGTTTACATTAAAAAGTGAAAAATTAATAAAACATTTTATACATGATTTTGATAAATACTGTAATAAAAAATCAACAAGGGTTCGAAAATCAACAGATAATATATTAAAATTAATTTTTAGAGATATAAAATTAAGTGAGAATTGGGTAAATACAGTAAAAAAAAAGGGTTTATTAGCAACAGATATAAAAAAAATAACAGATTCTTTAAAAAATTTACCTCAGTCAAATTTAATGGATAGTTCTTTTGTACCAGGAAATATAAAAGATAAAATTTTATATAATATTAGAGGTTATATGTCGGGGAGTATAAAAATAGGTTCAACAAATGTAACGGTGTATTATGGTTTATTTAAAGAAGTTGAAAATGTAAATCATCAAAAAATAAAAAAGGAAATACTTGAAGCGATGAAAATAATTAAATTTTGTATGTTAAATAAAGGTTCAAATCAAGTAAATAATTTAGATATTTATTTATATTTAACGGATGAAGAAAAAAAACTACCAAAAAACGATGTATTTATTTTAGGACCAAAAAATTGTAATTCAGCTGTAACATATGCGTGTACTACAAATGGAAAAATATTAATATATAGGAAAGAAGAATGGAAAAAAGTATTAATACATGAATTATTTCATAGTTTGTGTTTAGATTTTGCGATTTCAAAATATGATAATCTTAAAAAAAATGTAAAAAAAATATTTGATGTAAATAGTGACTTTGAACTATCTGAATCCTATAGCGAATATTGGGCAACAATATTAAATGCCAGTTTTTTAAGTTATAAATTATTAGATGATAAAAATAATATTGATGATTTTTTATTATTTTTCGATTTTTGTATTCAATTAGAAAGAATATTTTCTTTATTTCAAATGATAAAAATGTTACATTATATGGGTTTAAATTATAGTATGATATATAAAAAAACAAAGAAAAATCAATCATTTAGAAATGTATTATATAAAGAAGATACTAATATTCTTTGTTATTATGTAATAAAAACAATATTTTTATTTTTCAATGATGATTTTTTAGTATTGTGTTTACGTAATAATAGTACAATAATTAAATTTGACAAAACACAACAAAATTTTTCAGATTTATATAATTTTATTGAAAAAAAATATAAAAAAAAAACATTTTTGGATTCAATAATAAATATGAAAAAATTTTACGATAAAATGGAAAGGTCTTATAAAAAAAATCATAAGGAATATATTGATTTATTAACAACATGTAGGATGACTATATGTGAAAATTGAAAATGATATATACTATAATATAATATATATATATCAAATAAATGGGTGTAAGATTATTATCAAAACTTTTAAAAAACGAATGTTATAATGAAACAAAAAAAATCCATTTATCGGGTTTATATGGTAAAAAAATATGTATTGATATAAGTATTTATTTATATAGATATAAGGCAAATAATACATTAATAGAAAGTTTTTATGTCATGTGTACATTATTCAAAAAATATAATATAATACCAATTTTTGTATTTGATGGTAGACCGCCACAAGAAAAGATGGAAACGTTGGAAAATAGAAAGAGGGAGAGAGAAACTGCGAAAACAATGTATGGCAAATTAATAAGTAAAGGGAAATTAAATTTATCACAAAAAGAAATATTAGAGTTAGATAGATTAAAACGAAGTATGATAAAAATTACAAAAAAAGATGTATTAATTATTAAAGAATTATTAGATGCTTATGGAATGAGTTATGTCACAGCAATAGGAGAAGCAGATGTTTTATGTGCTTGTTTAGTATTAAAAAAGAGAGTATATGCGGTTTTAACGGAAGATATGGATTTATTTGCTTATGGTAGTTCGATAGTATTGAGATATTTTAGTTTATCACAGCATAGTTGTATATTATATAACTTAAAAATTATATTAAGTAAGTTGGATATAAGCAAGGAAAATTTTCAATTAATATGTGTATTGTCAGGAAATGATTATTATGAAAGTAAAAATAATATTTATTATTATTTAAAAATTTATAAAAAATATAATAAATCCAAAACAACCCAGGATTTATTGAATTGGTTAGTAACAAATAAATATATTGATAATGAAGATTATGAAGATATAATAAAAGTATTAAATATGTATAGAAATATAAAACAAGAATTAGGAAAATATAAATATTTTCAAATTACATATGGTTCAGTATATAATAATCAACTTAAAAAATTATTAGAATTAATC